>Ga0307510_10001126_pt1 | contig 28651 bp, 23 predicted proteins | sample 12_EM_MG_FD_207224 | JGI IMG/M metagenome (GOLD analysis project Ga0307510, IMG submission 207224) | Populus trichocarpa ectomycorrhiza microbial communities from riparian zone in the Pacific Northwest, United States - 12_EM | ecosystem: Host-associated > Plants > Roots > Unclassified | place... | reverse complement strand
CTTTCACGCGCCTTGATTTGGATACCCTGGAACGACCGATACGTATGACGCTTGCATTCCTTGACCCACCCTCTCTACTGTCTTATCATTCACATAACTTCCCATGTCTCCTTCGTCGGAGGTTTTTGCAATGAAAAATACCTGATTGAACACCCCGGAAACGTGCTCGTTCGAGAAACTTTGGGGGTTTTGGGAGTGGTAGCGATGGTAAAGGAGAGGGTTGCGAGAGCTGTTGTGTTGCAAGGGTGAGTGCTGCCTCAATGCGGCCCTGGAGACGGCACGCACGACTCGCACGTGCCATTGCCATTGATCCCTCCCTCACTCAGCCGGTCAAAAACCAGAGCAGAGCAGTACGGGTTTCATCCCTCTTACGATTTCCCTCTCCTTGCGGCTTTTGGGCTAACTATTCAAGCATTTTCCTGGGGCCACTTTTCGATTTTCATCGGGCGGATCAGGACAATAATATCGGTGTCCATTTATTCGACCCTCAAGTTCCGACAGTCCTCGTGGACCACACACTCCGTCGCCTGTGCGCAGTTTCCCTCCCTCCATGTCCATACGCCTTTCCACGAAACCATGATCTCCATCGACTGGCCCGTGTCGGATTATCGTGAGACACTCTCCATCACCGAGCGCGTAGCCCCGCAGCGGCGCTCACTAACCTGGCAACCCTCCCCTTCGCCCTTGAGGCACGAATCCCCCATCGTTCAGTACCCACATACCCCCCCGTCTTCCCCACCGCCTCTCTCCCCAATCATCTGGTCGGATCTCCCAATCGAGCTCGTCACACACATCCTCTTATACGCCGCCTTTACATCCCGCGCGGACGCCCATGCCCTCTGCCGCGTGTCCTCCGCTGTGCGCCGTGCGGTCCTCCCAGCGCTGTACTACAACGTGCTCCTGCGCTCCGCCAGCCAGGTGCCTGCCTTTGTCTCCCCGTTTACCGCCAAGCAAAGCCGTCTACCAATTCACATTTACCGCCACACCAAGAACGGCAGCACCAGCAACGACAACCCTAACTCCAAGTTGGTAGCGCACATTCCCATCCACGCCCTCGCACTCGCCCTCCCCACCAAACGCCCCTCGCTCGAGGCCGCCCTAGCACGCACGGCACCCGCGCTCGCCTCGCTCGAGCACCTCGCCCTGACAGCACCGCTCCTAGGCGCACACGCCCACTGGCTGCGCGCCGCTTCGCCGCACGTGCGTCCGCGCACGCTACTGCTCTACCACCTCGGGCGGCCGGCGCCGGTGCACTTCGGCGAGCCCTTCCTGCGCGGCGTGACGCACCTGTACACCTCCACGCTCTCCGGCTTCCGCGGCACATCCCCCGCCTCGCTCCCCGCACTCACGCACGTCGCGCTCTGCACGCGCGCGACGCAGCCGTCCCCTGTCATCGATGAAGTCATCGCAGCCGTCCGCCGAGTACTCAGTTCGTGCCCGAACCTCGTCATGCTCGTCCTCTCTCTCGATACCACTGGATCCGCCCATACGACTGTTGCCAGCGCCGGCGGAAGTGGAGGTAGCAGCAGCAGCAACAGCAGCTACGGCGGTGGCGGCAACATTATACCGTCCATCATCACTATCCCTGCGCCGTGGCGCTCCGCGCTTGCCCGCCAGCGTGACCCCCGCCTGTACGTCCTGCCCTTTGCGCTGCATGCGCGCGCAATGTGGCGGGACATTGCAGCTGGGGACGTTGCAGGTAGCGCAACTCAGGACGTGTTTGCGTGGGCGCAGGCGTGGCGCGAGGCTGAAGAGCGCGGGGCAGCCTCGATCATGGTGCGCCTGGCGACGGAGGTCGCGATGACTAATGCGGCGCTCGACTCATGGAAGGAGGATGAGTGGGATTTGGATCTGATGACCGCACCCGGGTATGTCTACGGTCGGAACACCGACGACGGTGAAACGGATACTCGTGAGTTTGTCGCCACTATTACTGCTACTCGATCGGTAGGCTCACTTCCCTTTTGGCACAGCTGCGGTGGAGTGGTGATTCGGCTCATCTCGTTCTGAGAAGCTCCCTTGTGATATGAGTGGAACGTCCATATGTTTCTTATCTGGGACTACTGCACATCGTCTGATCACCCTTCCCTCCCGGTCGTCAAGATCGGGGGGCACAACGACCACTAGGATTTGAGACCCGCATGATACACCGCTCATGTGTCCAAAAGATGAAAGATGACTTGGTAATCCATCATTCCAATCACTTCATTTGCTCCGTTGACTTCCGTACATTGGCCCTATAGACGCCGCTCTCACGTTCCCTGTCCATCCATCGCATTGAGCGGTGTTTTTACCATTTCGCCCTTCAATTCGTGCCATTGCTCCTTCCGTCGACATCACAATAATAGGAATTTCTACCTCATCTGTAATTGCCGGTCGTTGTTTCCATCACTGCATCAGCACGTACCAAACCCCCATCCCCTCCCACCCATCCCTTCTTCCATTGTCTTACGCCCCGACGTCCATTATGCTTACGAAACCCTCTTTCCCTCCGCACCCGGACCTTCTATTAACCGAATTCGAACAACGAAGAAGCTCCCCTCGCACCTGCCTTCCAACCCCCATTACGCATTCTGATGTCCACAGTGCTGTACAGTAGTAACACGATGATGAAACCTTGCATGCTTCTTTCTCTTTTGTCTGCCCATTTACAGCGAGAACATATGCCGTTTACAGAGAGGACAATACGACTGGAACCGAGGCGTGTCTGCAAGTGCGGAGTGTGTGTGAGAATGCGCGCGCGGGCTGGTCAAATTGTTGCTACATCTGGCCGTCACGGTTTGTCGTCGACATTCGTGGATTCTGCCAGCGGCCCCCGTCTTGAGAGCGAGCCTCGACTCGGGCTCGATTCGGGACATCGTAAATCTTAATTCCCCAGCACGTCCGTCCGTCCCCAGAATCATCTAAATTATTTAAATCGAAAATATATTATCCTCTTCTCTCCTTGCCAGATGCGGGTCGGCGCGCATAGTACGCAAGGAACGGCATAAACCTTAGGCACCCACCCCCTTGCAATTATCACACTAGTGTCCCGGGCCACTCCATCCCACCTCGCCATGGATGGATGGATTGATTGGGGGGGACGCGGCGATCACAGAAAAGGAAAAATATACCATTTTGCCTCCGACGACGGGGACTCACCCCTCCCCTGCCAGGGACACCCGGTCCTCTCTTTTTGTTGTCCTTTATTTTAATATTTTTTTCTCTTTCCTTTGCGCGGAGAAGATGCGACCCTGCTTGCGTTCTGTTTTTTTTTTGCCGATTGGGGAATAGATAGGCGCCGGCGGCGAATTGGGTGGGTGGGTTATCGTACATACAGTATCACAGTATGGGGGAAGTGATTGGGGAATAATTTTTTTCCCATTTTACGGGGCGTAGGTGTGTATTGCTTCCGAGGGTGCCAGTAGTTGTGGAGGGATCATCACGGAGACGTCTCAAGGGGATCATTATGACCACAGCCCTTGTTCTGTTTCGAGCGATCAGTACTGAGCTATCAAAGGATCAACTGACCACTTCGCATACATCTTTAATTAGCGCCCATACAGGGCCAGGCATACGCCGTGGAACTGCTACCTCATCCTGCAAGTCAAGTCGAAACCACAAAACTTTGGAATCAGGACGACACAGAGCCCGGATCAGGGACCACGACCTCCATCCGCATCCGCATACACGAATTATGCGGCTGCGGCGCCATATCAGAGTTTGAGTGAAAGCCCCTTTGGGGAATGGAGGGGAGTTTGGCTGGATTGACTCGTCAGGGCCAACCTAGGATTGGTATAGCCTCAGGCTCACTCACCCTTCGCTTCCCAGCCCAGCCAAAAAAAAACACACGTCACGGCCGCTCGCGCCGGCGGACTGAGCCACCCTTCGAATTCGTCACTTTGTTCACATTCTCGCGTCTCTCCATTCCCATTCCTCCCAGGGAAGAGCCCCCAATTTCTCTTCTTGAAATTGAGAGCGAAATCGATCGTCCCTCGTGAAGGGTCCTCCACCATATGCATCTTATTCCCTTCATGAGGTTCACACTCGGCGTCTTTCACAAGTCGGGCATCTCGGTACACAACGTCGGTTCCGGTCGGGCCTATGGATCATCCAGTCCCATAGTAGCATAGACGAGTAACACCCCCATCCCGTAGGACGAACAGGCCCCTTGGTCAAACTTTGTCCATGGTGACGTGAGGATTTTGTGTTTTGTGGTATCGGCGATACCTGCTGCGCCCAATGTTCGTTTGACTCGCGTGTGGTTGTAGTTAAGTGAGTCAATAGTGGTTGATATTCGGGAAACATCGCGCTCAAAACCGATGGGATCGTCCATTCTCATCTCGAAGGCATATCGATCAGTTTGGGAGGTTCCGGGGAAAGCTTGATGCCACCTAGTCACCATTACCCTTGAATTGGCAGGTTTGTCGAACGGTGTCATGAGACGACCGACTAGTGAGGCTTAGTGAGGGGCTGACCGAATGAGAAAAGCATCCAGGGCCAACCCCACCAGATGGGAATCATTGACAATAAAGCACCAATTTGCGCGAGCTCGGGTTGTTGAGATGATACCCATGAGGAAACCGTGACTGACACCTGTCATAATCACCATGCATGCAAATGCAAATTACGGGGTAACGAGTTCAGAACTCCTGTGGCGATTCTCTACTAATTGAAAGGCAACGCGCCAAGGTTATGGGCACTGACCTACAGGCCAGACAATTAATCGTATTAACGGCGTACGACAACTCCCACAGAACTGAACCCCAGCAAAGCAAGTAAATATGAATACACTGACGAACCTGATCCATGGCTACGCCATCGCCAACGATGTGACCAGTGTCGCGCTCAGCTAGTGCCCCATCCCTTTGGCTACAAGGAAAAAATTGGCGTCGGACCCAGCACATAAAGCAGACAGACAGGTCTAAATTGGGACGCACCTTGACCTCCTCTCCGAGCTCACGAACAAACAACGAGGGCCGCTCAGCCGTCCGCGCACCCTCCTCGCCAGCATCCCACGTATAACACGCACCGACCGCGAGGCGCGCGCCGTCTGCAGAGAACGCCAGCGCGGCGACGGGGGCGTTGTAGCGCGTGTATTGGCGCAATCGCTTTTTAACCTTGTGGTCCCAAATGGAGACGGTAGCGTCTGAACCACCCGACGCGAACGTGTTGTACGTCGGGTGGAAGGCGAGCGCGTTGACCGGCCAAACGTGGTCGACGTCGTCGATCGTCTGGCGGTGGCACTTGAACGCGTACTTTTTTTCTTGGATGGCTGGCGAGGGGTCGAAGTACTCTACGGCGATGCGTCCCTCGACGGAGGCGGTCGCATACCCTGAGGGAGCCACAGTTTGTCAAGAGAGTAGAGACAGCACGCGCAAGGACCTACCTTGGCCGTCGGACATGCAGGCGAGGGCCCGGGTGAGGAATTTGAGGGAGCTCTCGCGCGTCTGCTCGGGCGTATCCATCTTGCGAACGTCGAAAATGTGGAACAGGCGGCTCGCAAGGGCGACGACAAGGCGATGGCCGACGGTATCCATGAAGTAGACGCGTTCGGGGAGCGAGTGAGAGGACTGCTGCGAGGTCGCGGCGCGGGGGTCCCAGAAACGGACCGTACGATCCCAGGAACCTGTGATGACGGAATCTGCAGGGAAAAAAAGGGAAGGAAACGTCAAAGGCGATGGAAGGGAAGGGAAATCAGGTGTACGCAACTGGTTTCGTTCGAATAGCAGACACTTGATATTGCATCGTCGTGTTGGCCAAGCGCATGGATCTTCTCCGACTCTAGCTCTAGTCTACGTATGGTCAGAGGGAAAGACGGGATGATTAACAATGCGAGGGACATCCATACTCTCTCAACGATGCGTCGAGCCCTCCGCTGTACGCGTGAGACGCGTCGGAGAAGGTGGTCGAGAGGACGGCGGCACGATGATCAAATTTTGTCTTTTCCTCATTAGCCGCGATGTCATATAGTCTGACCGTCTGGATAACGACATTATACGCGCTTAGAGACGACTGAACGGAGGGGTGGAAGAGGAAATCAGGAAAAGAGGGCGTACCGAGTCCCATGCGGAAGCCAATAACAAGTTGGAGCTTGCGGGAGAGAATTGGAGGCTAGAGATGCTGTCAAATGGGGCACCTTTTATTTCTTGTTGAGGGTCTGAGCACAGAACACGTTGGATCCTTGAGCTTTGGGAGCATAGAGCAGTAAATACTCACCAGACATGGCCTCGCTGTTGAGGTGCGGCGCTGACAAACCAACAACTTATCATCCCAGTCACACGCGTCTATCAACACACGCTGGCACACGCGACCTTATCATTTGTTCTCGTTGACAAACGCAACTTCTGTCCATCTCACATGGCGACGACTGTGATGACATATCCCAAGCGAGGTCATCCAGGCGCACTTGGGATTCTCGCATCGTATTATTAGCAGCACTTGGTCCCAGCTTCGGGCTATTTACCCGAACCCGATACTGATGCTCGTCTTGCTGGTGCGGAGGACCCACTCCGCTGTCTGTTATTCTTGACTATATTCTCGGTGCTTCCGTGTATAATTTCTGGAAATGCGTCGATAGTGTGCGTGAAGTGACGGAGAACTACTTTCCTGGAAGCGACAGACCCGTATGGCTGGAGCTACGGGACGATCCTCCTCACGACGGTGACGACATCCCTGATACTGGCCTAACACCCGAGTCAAGCGAACATGGCGAGGGATCACAGCAAGGGTTTCTCAACTCGATGGACGAGATGAACTTTTGTTGATGATGAAGTTCTAAGAAATCACTCTCGAAGATGTAGCGGCAAGAACTCAGAAGTGAGGAAAGGAAGAGCAATTGAGAGAACAGCCGGTCAATCGGATAAAAGTCGTGGGGTGGATGGGAAAAGTCTCGGATTTCGTACTCCCCCAATCGACTCGGAGGAGTAACTGCGAATCACTCGGAAAGGGAGAATCGCATCACCAGCGCCCTCTCGGTAACCCCAGGAATTCAACACGTCTACATGGTTCAGAAGTGAACCGTTTCGGTGAGACAGGCGCCCCAGGTTAGTACTACTGAGCTAGTACTGTACAGTCCTGAGAGTGCGCGACGGCTAAATCCGAACAGTACTGTATGCGTACCCGTGTCCTGGATTCCCGGTCCGGCACGCCCTTTGACATGTAGCGCGCGCAGAATATGCGGAATCCTCGTATTCTGCCTCTTTATACCGTACATCGAGTTCACTTGCTCTTCCTCTGATATAATTCCATGGGTTGCTTGAGCAGCAAGCCCGTCCAAGAACCCCCAGCAACACTAAGGGTTCCAATGACACCACAGAGGATACAAGGCGAAGCTCATGTTAAAGGAATCACCCCATCCCCTGAGACTATCAGAAAGGTGAAGGCCATCAGAGGGGTGAAGTCCTTACCACAGCAGTCGCCCCCATCTTCCAAAATACATAGGACCCGCTCGGTACAAGGTGGACCTCCCCGGTCCCAGGTACTCACTTCGACGGTGCAGCAAGTGCTTTCGAATACTTTTAATCCTCCCAAGTATGTGGCCCGATTCTGATCTACAGACCACATCCATCTCATGCCTCCGTAGGTTTAGGATTCTCGTAGTTGGGAAAGTACGACCGTGCAAAGCTCAGCCGTGTCCAAGTTAAATTGATCCCGCTCTTAATCACAGAAAGGCTCGGGCAAATCCTCACTCATCAATACTGTCTTCAAAGTGGACATATTGGTGTGCAACCAGTCGCAATTGTAGCCATATTTTGTTAACATGACTATGTCCTGGAAATAAGGCTGCGGCAGGAACCGCGCCTGGAAGAGCCGATATCAACCATGAGATTCATCCAAAAGACAACCGTTATCTTATTGTCCACGAGTACCCTGGATTTGAACCTGGCGATGTCCAGGGCTTGAAAGCTATCCGGGAATTTATCTCATACCGGACTGAACCGAGCCGTCCAGCTGCTGAAAATTTACACGCCGTTTGGTAGAGTGTCGATATTGAAATTGTCAGGATTTCTGTCTGGCTGATGCATCTGCTCAATCTAGGATATGTGTCCCTACATACGACGTCATCAATGGGAGTATTGGAGAAGGAGTTGAGGAGATCCTGAGCATGAGAAGAGGTAAGCACCTTCAGATGCAAGGTCCTTATCCTCAACTGATACAAAACTCAGTGCCAGTCGTTGTCGCATGTACGAAATTTGACGTGATTGTCTTGATTGAAGGTAGAAATTCTCGGGACCATGAAAGTGCGAGAGCCAAAGCATACGCACGATATAAGCAGTCGTACCTCTCACTGTTTGGCCGGGACCTCGTTGACATGCCAGCAAAGGTCGTTCAAGGTAGCTTGATCTCTCCTGTGTGGCTCTTGAGTTTTGACAAGTTCGTTTGTTTGCAGTAAATTCACAACTGGGTGATCGTGTACACAATTTAGTTGTGACCACAGATAGACTCATCATGAGCCTGCCATCTACTTCCATTCCGTCGGGTGAACGAAGGGCAGAGACAGGGATTTCCCCCGTTCGTCTTGCGTGGTCTGCGGCATTGAGATCAGACCATCATATTAACGTGGAAGCTTCCATTGAGTACGTTGATTATCTCTAGATTCTCATTTCCTTTACATATCGGGTTCGCAGAGTCGGGCGAAGCCGTGAGTATATCCACCTAGCAGAGTCAAGCCAATTCTCTCTGACGATGTCCTATTCCTTTAGGATATTGGCGTGACCTTCGGTCTGGTCATAACTTTGTTGGTCAATCCCTGAAGAACTGTATCAACATCGTTCACGTCGATATCATTGAAATATGGAACCTGAATGATAGGAACAGAGTGAGCCTTCCTCAGTTTCCCTGTTCGTTTTACCTGCTCATGGAGACTAGTATTTATCGAGCACGGAATTCAAGGAAAGGATTATTCACATCGTCGGAGACTTGGCTGGACAGACTGGCGACATGCTGATGAGGTGTGTGCTAGGGGCTATGCCCAAGACAGAAGAGACGTGAGTTTGATAGAACCGAATAAAGTGGATCTAGGGGCAAGTTCTCTGGATGGATTGACGGTGTATATCAAGCGAGGTGAGTTAACACGGAGGAAGGTCATCAAACCGGCTCGACCTCACTCGCATATCAGTCAGGAGAATGTCCAATGCTTGATGGGCTATATTGTGGACCTCATCGTAATCCTGGGTGATATTTTTAGGACAACCGCCGGCTATGTGTCAACTATTGACGCTCTGGCCGCCATAGATAGGCACGTTGAACAGGGTTGGAGGGGTATGATTCACCAGGATATCCGCCACTTTGTTATAGAGACATTCGTGACTAGTAGTAATACCGTCCCGCAGAGAGACCTGGTCTTGGAGAAGATTATGGCACTGATCCAGCAATATTGTTCCCCCCCTTTCCCGGAGGCTGATGCCGACCGGGATGTCGAGCTTGTGGGAGTACAGGAGCAGGAGACTACTTTGATAATTTCAGTGGGGTAGCGATAATACTATACACTTACTACTGGTGAAAGTTATTGACGATCTATCACTATCACTGCTAGCCTCCCCTATAATTAGACGTTCCAAGAGAAGAGGCGAGCAAATCGGCCGGTGAGAATCATGCTCGATGCAGCGACGCTCCTAGGTCCGGAGTGGCGCGCTGTTGAAACCTGGAAGCACTTGGGGAAGCAGTGTAGCGAACATGGCGCGCGAAGCGGATCGATAAAATCATACACCTAGTACGTTGACAGGCATGACAGGAGCACTCTAATTTAGCTCACTGGTAGTACCCTAGAACCTAATTGTTCGTTTATATACCGTAGAGTAGTTGATCTTTGTGCCCTCAGTTCCCGTGTCTGACCCGCACGCGCGTTCAAGTTCTGAGGCCCAACGCGTGCCCGAAACTCAAAACCCTGGCTTTCGCGCTTTCTAGTACAAGTAGGTCAGTCCCATTAGGCATCACTGTTGAGATCGCCGATGACGATGCCAGTGGCCTGCCCTGCTCACCGGACGCCGGTGCTGGCCTTGAGTGGCCGCCACTCAGGGCACGTCTACAATCCCCTCATTGTCGATGAAAACATTTCGTCCGCAGATCAGCCCCACTTCCGGGAATACATGAAAGCATCTATTAAGTGGCGCATCGCTGTAGATCCCACTCCGTGCCATCCAAGGAAAATGTAGCGCGTTTAGAAGTACCTCTGACAGATGATCAACTGATTTCGACGATTTCTGGCTAGTCCACACACCTCGCTTTCTACAACACGCTCGCGTCCTCCAGTTGGGCACCACTCACACCCACTGGAAAGGCCCAAATGTGGCTCAGCCATCCGACGTACGCGTTACGGCGCAGCTATCGCTGCTGCGGTATCCCCAGATACAAGCTTTAATGCAGTTCCTAACCTCGGTCCTCGTCTCGTTGGCACAGAGAAACAGCTTCCGCCTTCTATATTATCTATGGGACTGGCGTATATCAGCGTTGGAGGTGCGTTGAGAGTATCTACGCAAGACAGGATAAGCTTCACCAAGAACGTGTACTAGTGCGGAAGCCGGAACTTATCATAGATCCTGGGACTGACTATTAAATCAAGCGAGTTGGTGATGGCTAAGGCCGCGGATGAGATGGACCTTTCGGTGGTGTGAAGGTCAAGGGCCTATAAAGTTACTACCACAGAGCTGGCCGCAAAGATTCAAAAGAAAGAGGATAAGGAACAATTGAGAGAACAAGGGGGCAGTGGTGCGAAAGTAAAGCAGTGGATCGGTCGCATCGCGGGACACCATAGGCTTCCATTCAATTCAGACAGCCAAGACCAGCCCGAGGACTTGTAACAGTAGCAGAGGGAACAAAACTTCATCATAACCCCACAATATGAAGCAACTGTTTTCCACCGCGCGTAGAGTTTTCAGCATGATCGGCGAAAGTTTGAAGGTTTAGGCCGTAAAGGAGAGGAGAGGAAGAGGTGGAAACAATTACTAATATAACTGATTACGCGATTACGCGTCACGGTAATGTGTGGCGTTGGTCGTCGGCCTCCCGGCCAGCGCGGCCCATCGGAGTGCGTCGTACGGTACTGTAGTACCTCTACGGTCTTGAACCACCCTCCATCACTCCGCACACATACACGTAATTGGCAGAAATCAGAACGTGGGATGATCCCGATAGACGCCCCCAACTTAATACAGCACGACAATATCTCCCGAGGATCGCAAAACCCATGGAAAGGTCTGAGAAGGATCACAAAGCACAACGTAGCAGCTACCGCTACCCCCTCTCCCCCGGGCCCATTGCGCCCCCGTGTAAAGTGCACCGTTAGGTAAACGCGAAGCCTTGAAAAGGATATAGGACTCTGGCCACGAACTGGATGGATTTCGCCTGACAGCTGAGAACCACTTTGGGGTATTATTAAAAGCACAGGATAAATTAACCCAAGTTTGTGTGCGTGTACGGGTGTGTGCGGGTGGGTGTGTATTGACAGAAAGGGCCGTGGAGCTCGCAAGGCAGTGTGACAATGACATGTGTCGAAAGTAGTGTAGAGCAGTGCATGTAAATGAAGGCAAATGAAGAGGCACCTGGATGAGGCGATGAATGAGGTACGGAGTTGGGTAGGTTCAAAGGGTAAACCAGCCTGGCGGCGCATGATTCCTGTTTGGGTAGGAGCACGTCTGTGTATCATAAAGAACATAAAGAAGGGTATCTCTAAGTAAAGGTATCAACTACGACCATTCACACCCATGATCAGCAGTAAGGGATCATAGGGAGAAGAGTGAAAAAGAATTATGACGAGTAAACGCGTACATGTGGAACACTAAGACGTTGTCAAACTGAGAAGTGCCCAGAAAGACACTAGCAAGAGGAGAAGTAAAAGCATACGCAAACGATCGTGGGCGTCCATGCGCCAAGTGCGCGATTGAGCTCCAACAGAAGCTACGGCACTCAGATCTTCCGGCACGATTCGCTTGATTATGAACTGATCGTCGAGGCGCTGTTGGCGCGTTATCTTAGAATGGCCAGAGCTTGTGGAGCACGGGCAGTGACTTACCAAGGGATATAAACTCCCAAACTTGATACATGATGGCATCAGCAAAGAGAACAAATGGTGATGCTCAACTTGGAGAGCGCACCTGGGCCGTTTGCGACTTGAATTCAAAGATCCCCTGCTCCGTATATTGCTTCTCCAATTTCTTCCTCTTACGGGGCGACAACTCCCCACCGAGGTCCCTGAATGTTCTCCTTGCGTTCCGTACACGCTTGAAGGCCATCTTTGAAAGAGAATGACTACGAGGGCATTTCAATCACACTGACGTATAAAGACTGCAAAGTACTTACTTCAACTGCTGGTTCAGCTCCCCCACTCCGATTGATGGGTTCTTTCCTGCATAATGTTAGTGGATTACCTTCGGAGCTACTAAACAGACATACGCAATATCTTAATCAATTCCTAACAGGTCCTTCCGTTAATCACGGGCCCCATTTACTTGAAGGCAAGCGAAAACACATACCACGGTCATTCCTTTCCCATTTCTCTTGGTGTCCTCGAACGTGCGCTCGCTATTGGAACATGCCGAAACGGAGATCTGCATAGATAACGATCAATCGGCAAGCAAAGAGACAACGGAGAAGCTTCTTACCACGAGGGGACTGTCCAACAGCGCATATGCACAGAAAGCACTCTTACAACGAGGACGTGGGCCGACGACCCTGCCACTGTTCGAGCTTTTCGCTGCGAGGATTCGCAAGCGGGTGATCACGAGGGTAGCCGTTGCAGCGCGCATAAACACCACGCGGGCACGAGGGACATTACTCCGGAGCTGGGGCTGTATCTCTCCAGCAGTATGACGCCGTATCGCTTGCCTCTGCAACGCTATGGGGTTTTTCGTCCTATGCAAAGCAGCTTGAAATTTGCGACGGTGAGAGAGACAAAAGACGAATCGCAGAACAGAGCATACATTGACAGCGTCTCCGAATGAAGCAGTGACAAGTATAATGCACTAAGTTGAGGAGCATAGCGGAATAACAGGCGTCGAGGATAGCCTAAAGGAGAAGTTTCAGTGGCGCTCGATGGCCAGGGGTAAGGTGGCCTTACTGTCAAGCGGCAATCCTTGGGAAGTGGGGAAACGAGGTGCTCGCGAACGTCCTGCAGGGGTTGAATGACATCGAGCAGCTGCTGAATGATTGGTACCTACCGGGCCAAAGATCTTCTGGTTATCGCATGTGAGGATATCTGATTCATCATCAGTCCACCAGAGCACTAAAGTAGCGAAAAACGGACTCACATGAGCAACCATGTGTGCCGTCGTTCTCGTTGCGGCCACAATGGCCGGCGTCTAGGAAATACGATGAACGTGCGAAGGTAAAACGACGTAGCAGCTCACAGTAGAAGACCAGCGCATCCTGGGACGATGAGTTGCACACGAATCTGTCCATGGCCCGTAACTGTAATTCGATTTTGCCAGGAAGTGATATGTGCAGTCCCGAACATGTTGTGAGGAGAAGACTCACGATGTTCTCTTTAGATGGCCAGCGGTTCGTTCCCTTGTTCTCTTCCTCGTCCGTCATGGTGAAGATGTCATCTTCGCGGTACCCATAGGGTTCTATGGTATAAAGTATTCAAAGGTTTAGAGCGACAACGCGGTAGAAGAATCAGCGAGCCGCACCCATGAGCATCATCTTCATTTCCTTGACGTCATTTACTGGGCCCACGAGTGGGCTAGGACGGTCATCCTCGGAGTCAGTATCGTCCGAGGAAGATGAATAGTTGATGCCGATTAAGAGTGCTTTGTAATTGAGAGGGCCGGTAGGGACTACGGAAGAGTGAAATTGGGGAAAGACGATCGCCATTGGACTTAGTTTGGGAGGGGGAAACGTGTAGACGATCCCGCCCCCGAAGGGCTTTTTAAGGACCCAACATAGCGCTCGGCAGACCCAAGACGGCGGGACGCGATGAGCAAATTCATTATAGACCGGACGAGGCGATGAATGCTTGCTTTTGAGGGAAACCCGACGGAGCAAAGATAGCGCCGCATGTGACAACCCGAACTGGCGTCCTTGGTCCGCTTGTAATTCACTTGTCCATCGGTCCCGAATGATCTGTAGAGGTGGGAAATGGCCCAGGTTTGGCGTGTGGATAGACGGACAACGGATCAGACTCATCAACCGTTCTGTTTACAGTACGGCCCGCAGCGAGCCGGATTCAAGCGGCGGTCAGGTCAGAAACGGTCAGAGTGCACACAGCACACTCCGTCCGGCACACAGTGCTGTGGCTGCACCGCCATGTCCTTCTGTTTGGAACATGCTCACCCATGGCATATAAGGTTCTCCAATCCTAGTAAGCAAAAAAAAAAATCGACCAATCTGGGTCCATCATTCGGCGATTCAGAAGTATGTTAAAGCGGGTGGGTGCTTACTGAACCTAACTCTACAGCACTGGGTCTCTCGACCAATGGCATAACCAACGAACAATGTTATACTCGTACCGCGCGCGGGGGATCGTCGGGAGCTTTCGATAACAGCGCGCCCATCGGACTACGCCGGGCATGGCCTTCGTTCACTTGGCCTCGGCGCATCGCATCCAGGGGCGCGACGGTCTCGGTTGGTGGCCAGCACCAGGAGCGAGCTCGACATAAAAAGGGCAGTTATAATGGGGATTTCCTTTGTATTGCCTTTTATATTACGGAGAAAACACGCCCCTTCAACGTGTCGTCGGGCTGCGCATGCCATCGCCCTTCGTCGGAACTCAGAACCAATTGTGAACGCCGGTGATCAGATCACACTGACGGGGGCAAAGTATCAATCCTTCAACCTTCAATGTTTGATTGTGGTCTGCATAGAACACCGCCCGAACACCACGAGTTCGGTGTTCAACACGACGTGCGTTTCTCTCATTGTCACTCCACCGGAACCGTTCCCAACCACCCGTCATGTCATAGTGGATTCGCGAAGCCACCAATCAAGGCGTCGCAACCCCATTCCAGTACGTATAGTCCCTGTTACGCTGTCTCCGCTGTTGGCATTCGGACACGAACGATGATCGATGACCCCCAGTACTCAAGTGCCGAGCGCTTTCGTGCGCCTTTCGCTGATAGGTTACGTTACGTACTACAGTCAACAATTAGTCACGTGATTTCGCGGTGAGGCAGGAGGGAACGTGACAACACATGGACAAACGCAACATCGGGAACAAGAGAGCTATTGCATCGTTTGTTCGACTTTGCACAGAAGGAGGCATAATACAAGAACTTAGATGTATAAAAAAAATGACGAAAATGATGAGTCTTTGGTGGAATGCCGGAATGGGGGTGAGTGCCGCAATGGGGGTAGGGCGTGTCGAGCGGCATCGGTATGTGGTGCTTAGGGCGTTCGAAGGAGTCCAATCAAACAGGTTGGATTCACATGGATTGTAGTCCCACCGCTCGCAAAACATTCACTAGTCATACATACGTTGAATGTTAATGCTGCCTCCCCGAACGGCCCCATGGATCCTCCAACCATTCCTGCTTCCCTATCTCCAATGCCCTCTCCTTAACGAGGTCAACCGCAAAGCTCTGAGCGGTCGTAATAGCGTCGATGCCTGCCGAGTCTTTGATCAAACCCAGTATCATCTTCACATTGTATATCTGGCAGTCCTGTTCCTCAGCCGAGGGGGTTTGGCCGTTGTGGGTACTTCGGTGCCTCTGAAGTTTGTCTACGCGATCACCGCGCCATTGGCAACCTGGGGATGAACAAAAGAGCCAATAGGGTAGATGAAGCGACTGAATGTGTCGTTCCAATTCTTGTCTGCGCTTGAACGAGGCCCCACACGCGGCACAAACCAACGTTTGCTGCTTCAAGTTCAGCGGGTAGAGATGGAGATGGTAAGAGTGTATGCGTTGATGTGTGTGTATTCGTGCATCATTAGATCATGTTTATGAAAAAAACATCAGCTTACCTGATTCGAGCCTGCTCCAGAGGAGCCCCCAGCTCCAGCGGTACCATAGTTATCAGGTTGTTGCATGGGGTTTCTGTTGGGCTTAATTAGGAAACCTATCTCTCGAGTAGAGCGTGGGCATACCTTCTGCCAGTAATCGAGTTGTCGAGCGATGTGGCCAGGGACGATGTGACCAGGGGAAGAGAGTTGGCGCCAGTATTATTTGTCGTTATTTGGTTATCTGGGGCGTCATGCCGCCTGCCTGCGTATCATGCTGTATGTATTTTGGCCTGCCTTGTCAAGATTCTTGGCCTCGGGACGTCTTTCAATCTAATCCAGATTCATCAACCTATCGTGTTGGTCACGATCTCATTTGATATGCTAGCACTGTCTCTGCAGAAACTGGGGGACGGAAGCGCAGACGCGTGTGGTTTGCTCCAGTTCCAGATCCCACAAAAACAGAGGGAGTTTCCATCTGCAACGCAGCCTTCGATCGTCCAAGTTGTTGGTCAACGAAGGTTAGCCCTCAAATTTCTCTTCCCGTGAAGTATCCAGGCCAGAGTTCGTAGCGTGGCTCTAGCCTAAGTCCGCTTCAGAGTCCCACGCAAGGTAGTCCGCTCGCCATCTTGTAGTCCAGTGGACAGTAGAATCCAAGGAATTGCATTTCAGGCTGACCCTCTTGGCCCTCTTGAAGTGAAGACTTCACGACCCCACCTCTTAGACATTATGATGATGGACTCATCATTTCGTGGCCTCCAGGCTGTTCATCCTCCCGTTGACTCGCCTACGCATCCTAAGCCACCTACACGATTGCAAATATACATGGCCCTTCAGTGATGTAACAATGAAATCGAGGACCGACGTACTCAGTCGCCAGCCTGTTCGGTCACAATGGACAGTTGGAATTTACCTTCTCCCTCATGCAATCGATATACGACGCAGTGCGAGGGTATAGGAGAGCTGGGTTGGAGCGCGCTTTCCTTCTATTTGGTGGGGAGAGGCAACGAGGTACATACTAGAAGAGAAAGGGGGGGCAACACAGGAGGGAATGAGAGCACTTAAAGACCCTGGCAGGACGCGCGAGAAACCGACAACCGACAATAATCCGTCAGTCACACCCTCACAGGTTTCCTTTTCTAGAAGACCCACTGTGGCAAAAATACTCCCTATTTTCCTCGCCTACGATGGTATTAGAGAAAAAGTCCTAAAAATACACGATCCTCATCCCTAGCCTCAAAAGCCAAAAGCGTAGTTTAACCCAAGAACGCCTTCCACACCTTAGCTGAATTACGAACAACCCAGTGAATGTTGGAGCCTCACAGCCTAAGGACTCCTAGCCCAACGCTAACCGTTTTCAATACAAAATAAAATAAAATCGGCGTCGGCACTTTTAAGTGCGTAGCTATCTCCTACGTACAAAGCAATGAGAATATTAACCGACTGTGACCGCTTCCTATATGAAATGCGTCAAACGAGACGGCAGAGGAATCTGAAAAGAATCTCTGGATAGTTGCGATGAGAGACTAGACCCTGGCGCATAATAGTACATTGGCGAACCGAGGCAGGGCCAACCCGCAGATGCGGACAGAGGGCCTCAATGATATCAGTAATCACCGAGCCAAACGCTTGATCCGCGATGTACCCCAATCTTATGGAGACGTCAGCAAGTAATACAGGTGGAATAGCGTCGGGCTTACTCTTCGTTGTCGGCGTTGGCATCATCACTGGGCGCCTGGAATGGGTGCTCGCGGCTCGCACTCAAGCTACGGCGAGTTCAAATCCGTTGCGTGAGCTGCTCAGACCGAATTTCCGGAAGTGGCGGTATTTCGTCGACTGCAGCATTGGGGAGGGAGAGTGGGAGAAAAATGGGCAGAGGGGGACTCTTCGGGGGGCATGGCAAGGAGAACTGTGGGGTGTAGTCGGAAGGGAACGACAAAAGGCTTAAGGCGTGCCGTGCAGCCACCTCATGCGTTCAAACGCCCTAGAACGTGCCACTTCAAGGGTTAGATCAGCTTATGGAAATCACGGGCCTTTCGCCAAGTGCTTTCCATATTCCACTCGACAGCGCAAATGCCTACGAAAGCCCTACCTTGTGCCTTTAAATTGTGACAGCGCGGAAGAGGGACCACTGAGGGGTCGACTTATGAAGCTGATGATGGTATGGCCAACGTTCCTTCACTGGCCCAGGTAGCGTTGCCCAATCGCAACTCGGACCACTCCGTGTGCGTTCAATGCGTTGCGAACGTACACGTTTGGATGGGCGGGAATTGCGTTAATGTTAACATTTTCATTAATGCATTTAATTAATTAATTAATTCCAATTTATACTGGCATCAAGATGTCGTACAATGTCATCTCTCATGTTTGGGTAATTACATGAGAAATTAAGGTGACAGGGGGGCTTGGGGAAATACATGTGAAGCGAGAAAACAGAATGATACAGGTGTGCAGGGGGATGTGAAATGGGGAAGAACCAGCTGCAGGGAAAGTCATCCTATGTTTGATGCAAAGTCTACCTGGTAAATTCAACGTACAGTTTTGCGTATATTGTGTGTGCAGCGTGCCCCGCGACACTTAATCGGACTGTCACATATGGACAGCGGTTAGAACTCCGTCGATAAACAAACGAACGATGGGCGTAACGGAGTGGTTGCGTGAGGCGTGCGTTTTCAGGAAACAAAAGATGATGTCTGTGTCAGATGATGAACCAGCCGTGCTGACCTCATGAAAATTAGGACCCGATTCACGTAATACCATCACCACACCATCATCTCAACGCTCGCCTGGAAACTGTGCTAGAACTGTACAGTACAGTTCACACTCCCAGTGCCAGTGTACCTGTACCTGCATGTTGACAGAGCTGAATACTCGATATCCAATACAGTATATCCATCTTTTCCACTTCCGCTAGTGACCATCTACCCTCTGTGCGTCGAGAACCGTTTGCCGCGCGGCATCGAAGATCAAATCAGTTCGATATGGTCTCATCGATGAATACGTCCACTGCCTACCTCCATTCCTGATCCCTCCCTCTCTCGAACTGGATGGTCGGCGGCGCCTGCGATTAGACCGATCGCCGATACCCTCGTGACGAGTAGCAACAGGGCTCTCCGCAAGATGGTTCGGAAAAGCGGAGCCTACGCCCGGCGACGGATTTCGGGAGGAAGGTGTCGAGGGCTGCAAAAGGGCTACGGCCTCAGGTGTCAGGAGATAAAGCTCGCGCAAGTTCTGGTACGCCGCCCCCACCCTGGATTTGAGGAGCGCATTGAGCCACTTCGAGACGGCTTGCTGACCCTGATCCCTGTACACGCCTCCTACGTAGGCCTATCCACAGCTTTAGATTAATGTCCCCGTAGTAGGGGATGCTAGTACCTTGAATACACCCGCTTTGAATCGCATTACGGGTCAGAATTGGGGCATAAGTACATAGCGGCGACGTTACGTTGCGTGGTTGTCGAATTCCTCAGATCGCGAGCTTGACGTTCCGGAAGATTGGTCCTCAGCCTCTCGTGCAACCGGTACGACACACAACTAGATGTGTATCGTCAGGTACGCCTCAGTCGTGATAAGGGAAATATCACATCTCTGCAATAACTTCCTTGCGCTTGATCTCATCCCTCAATTTCTGGATAGTTACGATGAGAGACTAGACCCTGGCAAATGATAGTACATTGGCGAACCGAGGCAGGGCCGACCTGTAGATGTGGATAGAGAGCCTGAATGAGATCAGTAATCGCCAAGCCAAACGCTTGATCCCCGATGTGCCCCAATCTAATGGGGACGTCAACAAAGCAATCTAGATGGAATAGCGACGGGCTTACTCTTCGTTGTCGGCTTTGGCATCGTCATCGGGCGCCTGGAATGGTCCGAATGGATACTTGCGGGCCGCGGTCAAGCTGCAGTGAGTGAGGATTCGTTGCGCGAGCTGCTCAGATGATCAGGTACAAGTACGGTACAGTACAATACCGCTGTTTTCGTAGTTGAATGAATGAACCACATTTCGGGAAGCCGATCGTTAACATCAATGCTGGGTACATTCGGCGTTATCTGTTCCGCATCGCGTTTGTGTCCTGGTGATTCAGTGCGTCACGTCCGATTCTGGCAGTCCCGCGAGAACCAATACCCGTACGCCCACCAATGGCGTCATGTTGGCCCGGTATGTCGCAGGGTCTCGAGAGGGCCTGCCTTCCCTCGAGGTCCCAGTCGTAGCCGACGGACAGAGCCCACTCGTGCAAAGTTACACTCGTACCGCGCGCACTGGCACGGGTTCGTCAGAAGCTTTCGATAACAGCGCGGCCAGGCATGGTCTTCGCTCACTTCGCCTCGGCGCATCGCATCCAGGGGCGCGACGGTCTCGGTCGGTGGACAGCACGAGCTCGACATAAAAAGTCCTAATGGATTTTCCTTTGTGTTGCCTTTTATATGGCGGGGAAAACACGCCCCTTCAACGTGTCATCGGGCTGCACATGCCATTGCCCTTAGTCGGAATCTGTGCGGAACTCAGAATCAATTGTGAACGCCGGTGCCCAGATCACACTGACGGGGGCAAAGTATCAATCCTTCGACTTTCAAGGTCTCAACTTTCGATTATGGTCCGCGTAGAACACCGCCCGAACGCCGCGAGTGAGGTATTCAACACATCGTGTGTTTTCTCTGTCACTCCACTGGATCCTTTCCCACCACCCACCATGTCATGGTGCATTCGCGATACCACCAATTAAGGCGTCGCAATCCCATTCCGGTAAGGTACGTGTAGTTCCTATTACGCTGAGAGTGTCTCCGTTGTTGGCGTTCGGACGCGAACGATATTTCAAGTGCCGAGCGCTTCGAGCGCCTCACCCAGGGCAATATCATGTGGCAGCAGGCCAACTTTCACTCGAGTAGATTGGGGTGCACGGCAACGAATCGGCGTGAAAATAGGTATTGCATAGTAGTACCATAACTGGAACAATGGCCTTTATGTGAAACAGAGATGGAGAAAAAAGAGGGTGGGGTGGGTAGTTCTGGAACAACTATAGGCGTTCGGAGGCATCGAGGTCATCACGGAACTCAGTGCAAGAAGTAGAATCCACAAGGAAATGACAAGGAAGAAGGACAAGACTGGAGGTTTCAAACGAAAAAACGCACATCAAGCGCAGGTGGAAGATTTATCGAACACCACGATAACTGTAACCAATATCACCAAGCGAAGGACAACCCCGTGACATCGAAGAGGCCCATGAACGAGATCGATGCATTTCTTCTAACGTAAACCTAGCGGACATCTGGTAGATTCTGTCAAGGAATCGAGTAAAACGTCAACTTTTGTCCCTGTCGCGGAAAAGAAGGCAAAACAGAGCCCGAGGAAAGGGGAAATGCATGCGTACCATGGAGATGAGGCATTCCAACAATGAAAGAAAAGGCGAGAATTGAAGTCGAATCTTCGGTAGGCGCTCAATGTAGTTGCCCACCCGTTAAATATAGACCACCGTTCGGAGAATAGAGCTCGCCATAAAAGGAACAGCTCTCAGTTACTCCGAAATTACGGGTAAGCGCATTGTCGATCGATCGTGCTGCAGCCGTGTTCCTTGTAGTGTGGGACCAGGATATCGAAACGCGAGGGGTGGAAAGTCGGTCCAAAATGGGACTGTGCGTCATCTGCCGAAACAAACGGGAGAAAGGGGGGAGCAACAATATTGTGCCCCAAACGCGAACTCGGTAGGGAAGAGGAAAAAGGTCGACATTTCAACCTTCGCCATCCTCTCTTTAGCCCCGCGGCAGGAGGAGTGGTTCGTCCGGGCCCTGTTAGTATAGTCCAGTCAGATATAGTCGGAACGAAGCGATGACGTGCGCTCCCGCCGTGCGCGCCGACTTACTACAGGGCGCAAACTCCCAACCTAGATCAAGCATACAATAAGTAAACTGCATCAAGAAAGGTCGCTCGACTAGAAGAACGAACCTGTGCGTTCTGTTCCTTAAAGTCAAACACACCACGGGCTTTGTACTTGTTCTCCAGCTTCTCCTTGCGTTTGGGCGGCACCAACGCAGAGAGACTGCGGAATGCGTCTGTAGCCATCCGAACGCGCTTGAACGCTAGTTTGAACAGGCATTTCCTACAATATGTTGGCCACGCAGATAGACGAGCTTCACAAGCACTCACTTCAGCCGTTGCTCTAGATCACCTAGTTTGATAGAAGGTTCCTCCGCTACGCCATGTTAGTTAGTCACCATGACCTACGGAACGGGCGTACTCAAGATCTTGAGCAACTTCTTGAAGGCAGGGAGTAACCACATCAACCCCTTGCTTGAGGACATAGGAAAATACTCACCGTCGTCATGCCCTTACCCCTCTTCTTGGTGTCTTCCCATGTCTGTTGGTCTTTTCTGCATGCCGCCAAAAAGAGCTATACAAGTATGTCATGGGTGGAGGGGAACTTGGCAGAGGGAAGCAACGACATACGATGTTGGGGGTATTCGTGAAATCACAAACGCGATTGCAACGGCCACAAAGCAACTGCTGGCCACTGGTACTCGGGGTGGGCTGCACCGGGTCATCTTTGTCTCCATTGGACTTCTTTTCCATGAGGTTCTTGAGGCGTATGACCGCAAGTGTTGTCGTAACGGCCTTCCTAAACCTCCTACGGGGAAGGCTGGTATTCGGGGTGGGTTGCACCGTGTCATCTTCGTCTCCGTTGGACTTCTTTTCCATGAGGTTCTTGAGGCGTATGACCGCAAGTGTTGTCGTAACGGCCTTCTTAAACCTCCTACGAGGAAGGCTAAGAAATGGGGGACTAGGTAGAACTGGGACCCGCCAAGTGCCTTCGGTATTACGACGAAGCAACTCAGCGCGTTTCGTTGGCGCCGCCGAGAAAGCTTGACGGATGTGAAGGTGAGACACGAACAGATGCAAGATAGAAGTTGGCATCATACATTGAGCACGTTGGCGTGACAAGCACGACAGGCATAGGTAGTGGCCCAGGCCAAGGAATTCACCGGAATGGCACGCGTCCAAGATAACCTACAGAGATGGCTTCAGTACTTCTCGAACACGATGATAAGGGGAACTTACTGTCAGGCGAGAGCCCGTGGAAAGTCGGTTGATGAGGCGCTTGCGAAGGGTCTACAAGGTGTCAACCTCGGATAGTGGATGAATGAGTAGCACTCACGTTGCTCATGATGTTCTCGTCATCACAGGCGATGATGTCTGAGGTGGTAATCGCTTCATCGGGGGACGAAATGGTAGTCAAGGGAGATCAACACGCACATTGATATTCGCCATTGGTATGTTGTCCACAGTGGCCAGCGTCTAAAACACGATTAACGAGGGGGAGTAAGGTAGAGTAAAACCATACAATAGAATACGAAAACATCTCCACGAGATGCACCACCAACGAGATTGTCGATCGCCCGCAACTGAAATTTCAAGTTGTCGTCAGCATGTAGGGAACGCGACCCCATTATGCAAAACTCACGATGTTTTCTGCAGAGGGCCACAGCTCCGTGTCTCTGTTCTCATCCTCGTCCGTCATAAGGGTGACGTCCATCGTGTGATAGTGGTACACGGCTACGAAAGCGGTCGTGCTACAGTCTAAGGAGCGAGGAAATGGTCGAATTGTTATCGAGTCTGACCTTCTAAAGTCATCTTGACATCCTTCGCGTCGTTCACGGGGCCCTTCAGTTCATCCGGACGGGACCGATAATTAATTCCGATGATGAGGGCCCTGAATTGTGGAAGGGGATCGTTGGGGGATTCGCGATAGGGAGGGATCGGGGAGAGTCTAGAGGGTGCGGGCATTTTGGTGGGGGGGTAAAACATGAGGCGAATTGGTGACCGGGCCTAAATAGCACGAAGAGCGGGACGCCACAACTGATAGTCTGCAGAGTTGGCATTTTAATGGAGACAATTCCGACGCAGATGGAACGATTTCGGTGAGCGAGATAGCCAGATGGGCAGTGCATGAGAGTGTGGTGAGCGGGGTCTAAAACCAAACTGCAGGCAGCGCCCACAGCGAGCTCCAACCAACCGTCTCCGCACCCGTGACAATTGGGATACCTGAGTATCGGCTCGGTAAATGAGCAGACAGACACCGTGTTGGTTGTCCGACGGATACGATGATCATTCTCATGTGGACGCGCATCCATACAGCACTCCTCTACTCCCCACCACAGTGAACGCGTCATACGAACAGGTCCGTGCCTCCTTCTCGTAATTTCGCATGACAAATGACGAACGGGCCAGCCAGCGCAAGGCAGTGCGACACGAGGCGCATGTGTTGTTATGACATGCGAGCCACCAGTTCACCCCCATGAGCACCATTAACCGAAACCGCAAGGGAGGAAGACATACCAACCAACGACGCAATGATCACTGTCATCCCACAGATAAGGTAATGGACACTTGTCGTGCACGGGAGCGCTCCTAGCGAGGCCTTGTCATGTCCATGGAGTGTTTACGGGCGAGAAGACGAAAATTGGCTTGGCGTGGCTTCCGGTGGGCGCAGCAGAGGTTAGAGGAGGAGAACTCGACAAAACAAGGCCGTTAGATGTTGTGACTGGAGGAGGCGGGGCACTTGTTACGGTATGATACGACTTGGTCGGAATTGTGCGTGTGCCCGACGAAACCACGTGTGCACTTGACTTGTACCATACATGATGGGGGCTGTACTGTACCACCAAATCTTGCCAGATGTATATGCCGGCGAGCCACGTACAGTGAGTGGTACTGGTACCCCACCTATATCGCGCTGTAATTTCGTCGTCATCCTGCCTCCGGGCACAAGTTTTGGATCAGGAACAGTGATCCACAGGCATTTTTGCCTCACATACCATCCCGTTAATTGTACCATTTGACTGCATGCATGCACAGCCGGTACCCGTACACATGGGCCACGGAGCATGCACTCCCGACTATACAAATTGGGCCTTACAGCACTAACCCCAAAGGCGTAACCATTAAGGAACTCTGCAATCATATCCATCTCCGTGATCGCGGTACGTATCAGATCCAATATATCCATCTTTTCCACTTCCACCAGATGATCAGATACAAGTACAGTACAGTACAATATCGCTGTTTTGGTAGTTGAATGAACCACATTTTGGGAAGCTGGTGTTTACAGTAATGCTGAGTACGTTCGGCGTTATCTGTTCCGCATCATCGCGTTTGTGTCATGGGCCGCGCTCTGAGTCCTGTGCCTTCGCGAGAACCTATGCCCGTGCACCTACCCTTGGTGTCATGGGCCGCCCCCTTTAATGGTGGCGCGCTATCACATACGAAGCCTCTTAGAAGTGGATGTGTTTCATTGGGTGTTGCTGGCCCGGTATGCCGCGAGGTCTCAAGAGTGCCCGCCTTGCCTCGATGTTCCGGCCGTAGTAGCCGACGGACAGAGCCTACTCGTGCTCCACAATCATTGTGCGCGCAGTATCACAATTACAGTACAATACATCAGACAAAATCGACGGATTATGCAAAACATGACGTAGAGCCTTCCAAAGTTTCGTGTTTGATCCACTTGTCTCCAGGGCCCGATTCAATCCGTCATGGGGCCAATAGTGTGCGGACGCTCTCGGACCTCGGTAAACGCGTGCGTTAGGTAACCTGAAGCATGTGTGGTATTCACCTGTACGAAAGACGACGCTATAGAATACAGTACTCAATCCATGTCCATACATGTGTGATGACTTGGGAGTAAGGAGTAAAGGTTTCACCTCATATCCGCGAGCATGGAGCACACGGAGCAACTGTGATGGAGGTCAACCACACTAGCTTCTGAAATATTTATCCAAGGCAAATTATGCGATTCTGTGCGACTATCGGGTCAGAATACAGTAAGTGGGATGAAAAAGGAAGTGTAAGAAACTAGCGGCGCGGGGTTGCGCCTCGAGTGCTAAGTACTAAGTTGCTATAACCCTACCGATGTACGGTCAGTTTCACTACTCGCCCGGACCCGAGCTACGTACCCAGTCCCCACATGGGATTAAACCCGGCTTATCGACGGTGTATATTATCGGCGTCCAAGGAGGGATCCGCGGAGTCCGCACTCGTTCCACGTGTTCACATTTCAAAATGACCAGCGTGTCAGAGTGGTGTAGAAATGATCATTTCCATCGTACACGAGGTGCCTATAAATAAGTGGAAGAATAATGCTCCCGCAGACTGCGGGTTCTATCAGATGGACTCGTTGAAGGAATCAACATATTTATACAAAGTCAAATCCGTGCGTAAAAGGGATAGGTTGTGGCATTGAGCATCATGACGGCAAAACAATACAATGAGTAGGAATCGCACAATAAATAATCGGGGAAGAACGAAGGGGGAGGAATAAATAAACAATGCCGGAAACTCGGGCTAAACATGATGCGAAACACCATCGAATGCCAAGAGACTTAGTCGGCGTCACCAAGCCAACTTCGTCTAATCAAAGGAGGACTTAATTGGAATCACGAGGCAAGGGCTGTTTCTCAAAACTTAAACCTGCAATGTGCCTTGCATATTCTATTAAGTGAGACGTCAACCTCTGATGGAACAAGGGCAATCAGCGAGAAAACCAAAGAAATACGTACCAAGGGAACGAGGCTGCTGAGCTGGACAGACGATATCCCCGCGGAACAGTCAACCATATGAACATACGTAAAGGAATGAGAGATGGCCGCAACGCACCAACGGTGTTTGGAAGTTATCCATCTCGCCTTCGAGGGTTTCAGCGGCCTTGGCTTCCATACGTGATGGTTTCTCGCTACACGGATCTACGTGCTCCGCCTTCGCCATTTCTGCGGCCTGTTCGTGGTGCTTCATCTTCTCACTTCTTGTCCATTCGTGAAGCTGGCGCGACGTAGCATGAAGTTTGAAGCTGCAACGATCATAGTGTGGCGTTGAGTGTGGCGTTGACAAGTAAGAAATCGAGATCGGCCAGGCTAGGAGAAATACGTACTTGATATGCGTCATGAGGTCTTTGTAAGATGGACGTTGGTTCTGCCCTAAATACAGAGACGAAGGCTCAAATCACAGAGAAAATATGAAAAGGAGACATGTGTGCTTACCGAGAAAGTTGCATACGACCCTTGTCAACGAGCTCTCGTAGGCCTCCCACGATCGCTGATCATCTGAGCATGCTGCCAACGAGACCTGTATATACATGAACAGACGCTGGGTTTGGGTGCAAAACGCATAGGGCATAGAAGAAAAACTGACCACAGTAGGGGCTTTCATGTTTGGGTCGGGCATGCACCACCCGTTGCAAGGCAAACGCGATTCCGGGGATGTGCAAAATTGTGGTGAGCACGGTAAGTTGTAATCACGCAGATGGCGTGCGCTTCGTCCCTTCGGAGTGGGCGCGTCACGTCTGTCCGTACTCAGCGGGATGTTGACGAAAATGGGTAACACGGGGCCCATGCGCTCTGCGGACTTGCTTTGTGCAAGGATACTCGACAACACCGGGGATGAACGGGGAGCTGGTTCAGGTAATAAAGGATTCTGGATGTCTGAAAGTCAAGCGTGGATCAGCCTACGAAATGAGTTTCTCAACACGGGACTCCTGTAAGGACTCACACGCAGCATTTCTTCGCACTGGGCAATGCGGTAAGTTTTACATAAGAAAATTTAATACCGAGAATCACCTGTCACGTTCTGCAATGAATTCGTACAACGTTTGCCCTTGGAATGCCATGGGACGAATACGGAGTTGCAGTAATAATGAGGGAGGTCGAGAAGCGTTCCAGAATGGCACGTATCCAGCAACGCCTGCAGAGTGAATCAGGAACCTGAAGATAGAACAAGTGGTAAAACAGACGCACAAACAAAGAACTGCCTGGAGGTAGCGGTTTGACGAGAATATCGTTAAGTTCCTGTAAGGACACTGAGCATTGGTTTAGTTGCATCGTTGGAGGTGCAGACGTACGTTGTCGATGATAATTTCGTCATCAATAGTGATGAGGTCTGCCAACAAGTCGGTGAGCCGGACTTTAATGGTCGATATGGGCAACACACTTACACTCATCCAAGAAGTCTTCTTCGTTAAGGTCCTTTGATGGTTGCTGATTGGAATGGCCCGAGACTGGCGCCGGTGTCATACGAGTTAGCCGAAGGACGTAGGAGGGGGGGACCAGGCAAGTCACACTCACAAAGAAACGTGAACCGATCCCCAGCAGCTGCATCCGCAACCAAGTTTCGCAGCTCGCGCAGCTGAAAGCCAAAATCCGGTTAGAGGAAATCCAGCACCGCGAAGACGAAAAAAAAAAGTGGGGGAGGACTGACAATGTTTTCGCGCGTCGGCTGGAGGTGGTGGTCGAACGCAGGATCATCCTTGAGGAGGGTGATATCCTTCGGTCGATATCCATACGTAGCTATGGTGCACCAATAAATAGAACATTAATTGAGGGTGATGGGTACCCGCTGCGATGAACTTGCCTATCAGTACGTCTCGATAGCGGTCGACGTCCTGGTGTGTGTTGAGGAGCTCGCCATGGTAAGAGATGCCAATGAGCAGCGCGCGGCGCCGCGCGGAGGAGGGGAAGGTGGGGGGCTGTGCAACCTGTGCTGCTGCTGCAGTTGCACAGTCTGGGGGGAGTCCCTCTTCGACGTCAGTGAGGCGGATACCCCCCACACCCGTGAGTCGACAGAGCCGTTTTACGAGCCGTCGTGTGCGCGAAGCAAGGGAACAGGCCAAGGGGAAACACCACACAGAGCTCGATGGCGGTCGTGTTGGTATTGCCGGTGGAAGTTTCGGCTCATAGGTGTTGATTGTTATGTCATCTCGTCGTCGTGGAAAGAGTGCTGGAGTTGCGGTCGGATATGAGCCAGTGAGGGAGACAAAGTTC
>Ga0307510_10001125_pt1 | contig 28653 bp, 36 predicted proteins | sample 12_EM_MG_FD_207224 | JGI IMG/M metagenome (GOLD analysis project Ga0307510, IMG submission 207224) | Populus trichocarpa ectomycorrhiza microbial communities from riparian zone in the Pacific Northwest, United States - 12_EM | ecosystem: Host-associated > Plants > Roots > Unclassified | place... | reverse complement strand
TGCAACTTAGCTAACCAGACCTGCTGTCATCAACTTGACCAGCTTGGCCAATGGCTGCTGCAGCCCACTCACTTGCTCACTTTTTTCTTGTGGCCAAACCACTCTTCTGTGGAAGGCCTTCGCCATATGTTTGCCTGTCATCTTGCACCACACACACATGATTTTGAGTGCCCCATCTTGGTACCCATTCGATCTCACGTCAACTCCCTTGTCTTCCCTTTCAAGTGAGTGAGCCTCACGCTCTCTCTTTTTATTTTTTTGCTGACCAGCCCACCATCACTCCTCTGCCCTACAGCAGTGCCACCCACCCCACCTCATCAACATCAAGTCCCCCAAATGAAACCTGCCAGAAGGCAAAGCAGGTGCCATTGCAGGTCTTGCGACTTGCCGTCTGCACCCATGTTGGCAGCGCATGCACAACACAACAAGGAGGTCGCGTTTTTTGTGGGGGTTTGAATAGGTAAGCCTTTTTTTTTCAGTTCTGTGTGCTTCTCCTGGCATGCCCCCCCTCCCCCCACAGTTGTGCTGTTTTGGCGGTGGGTGTCACGCCCCAAAAGAAGTAATTCTCCTGTAGTTTGGTTTCCACTAGTACAGCTGTCAGATTTTCATACTCAGACAAATAAAAAGATCTCGGAATAGTCGATGCAAGCAAAACAAACATAAAGCACATGTCCTAAAAGCATATGTTGTAAAAAAAAAACATTTGTCACTTAATCACGCAATTTACACATGTCATCAATTTACGCAATGTCCATTTGTCGCTTAATCACGCAATTTACACATGTCATCAAATTACGCAATGTCCGCGTGTCACTAATCTCGTGCATTGCGACTAAGTCGAGAGCCCCGGGGTGAAATGTGCGTGCGCGAGCACATTCCCGGGTGTTATTTGAGCCCGGGAAAATGCCTGGGCACTTGTTCCAGCATATGCAAACACTGGAACGGCGGCAGAAAGTGGCGCAAACGCGTGCCCTTGCAAAGTGGCGGGAAAACGCGAAAACGCGAGCCCCGGCACAACGCTTGAGGGTGGATATCCAAGTGGAACCGCCGTAGATTGGTTCGCGCGAGTGAAAGAACCCTCAGCAGAGCCGGCCGCTGCAGCGGAAGGGGTCGCGCGTGCGGGAGCAAGCACAGTGGCGCAGGGGCGGGCAGGCACAGTAGTGCAGGCACGATCATTTGCAGTGGCAGAGACCACATCAGGCTTGGCACGCTTACCCGATCTCTCGCCTGCGGCATAGGGATCACTGTATTTGCGGCGCTTGCCTTTAGTAGCACCAATGCATCGCTCCGTGGTGTTTCCACCAACCGGACCAGGTTTCCGCCTTGGGGCTTTCCAGGCTCCCATGCGTTCGGCCATTTCGGCCCAAGTCTTCTGATTTGGGTTAAAGTTCTCCTTTTCTGGAAAAGCCCGGGTTCTGTTTGCCAAGGCGATCGCCGCATTGAGACTGAATTTGACCGATTCGAGGGTCTGGACATCGGGAGTTGCCTCATCACTTACAGCCATGAGCTGCTGACATAACGCGGTGATATCCTTTAGGAGGACAACATGCTCTTCGTTCGCGTCTGATTCAGGGGTGCTTGGGGGCGGATCTTGGGACGCACGCGCGTTCCGGGATCTCGGGGGAGCTGCTCCTTTCCGGCTCCGGGAAGAGTTCAGGGAAATATACATTGACAGCAGCAATGTGCCTGCAGAACCGGATCCTTGGGAAGTCGTTGTAGTCGCAATCACAAGTGGAATCGGAAAGATTGACCAGGTAGCGATGACCCGGATAAGATTCAGAAGCGACAGATAATTCGGTGTCGTTAACTTGATGAATTGAATCCAGGGGAATGTTCCTGGCGCTCACTAAAATCTGTTGCCGACGCTTATCCTCAAGGCCCCGGCCCTCTAACCCGACAGTTTGTCGCTCATGCCGGATTTGGAAATCTGGCACAAATTTCTTGACAAGTGTCTTAATGATGTAATCGACACGTCAATTGCGCTTCCTGCCAAGGTAATGGGATTTCAACACATGATGATATCTAAGATTTGATCAGTTAATTATCTCGCTAAAGATAGACCACATATGCTTCAACCAGCATGTTGGTATTCCCTTCCTCAAGGATAGACCGATCTCTCCTTGCAGTTCCAGACCACATATGCAGCACTGGCAACCATTCTGTTTGAAGGTATTTCACAACGCTTTGAGGTGCCGAAGGATCGCTCGAGATCTCATCCCAGATGTTGAAAAACATCGCAGGATCTTCTGTTATCACCCAGCGTTTGATCTTTTCCCACAGCGCCTGAAACTGGCCCGTTACGAAATGGGTTCGGATCGCGCGGAGCACATGCCACGTGCAGAGATAAATCCGGCTCTGTGGATACACAGCCTCAAGCGCAGCTATCTGCGCTTGATCGCGATCGGTCATTATGATGCCGGGCCGGACCGCTGGACTTGCGTCCCTGACCCATCTGACAAAGAATGTAATAACATCTGTCGTCGCACTTGACGTCAGCATCCAGGCAACAGGCACGCCTAGGAACATTAGCGTTATTACGATATTATGACCAATAATTATTTACCATGTCCCCAATCATCCCTGGCAACGATTGTAAATAGCAATATATTTTGATATTGAGTAATGTTATGAGTCGCATCGATCCCGATAAAGCCCTTCCCGAGGCGCCGGAAAGCGTCCAATTGGAAACTTGTTTGGATGCACAGCACAAAGGCATCTTCTGGCAATCTTGAATCGATCGGCGCGCGATCTTGCCTGTCTTTGTAAAATGTATGGGTATCTTGAGCAGCTAGCTGTCCAATTAACAGCCTTGTTGAGATTGCATCATCTGGATGCAATCTGATCTTATCATTGTCCAGAGCGTGGGCTATCTGGTTTACTTCCTTGAGAGCAATCAAGTAATCGCGACTCCCATGAGGCGCTGAATCACGAATCACACATACCTTCAAATGTATTAAATAAGCGGGCTAAACTGTTTTGACTTCGGCAACTCACAATTTCCTGGCGATCAATTGTTTGAACAAGCATCATTTTGATTCGCTCCCGGGTAGTGCCAGACAAGCGAGTATGAGTGATATTCGCTGCGCCAATTTCGTGATCGTGATCGGCTACGTAATGTCCCAAAACAGTTGACGTGTGCGGATACTGTTTGATGAGGATCTCACAATGGCAACCAGTCTTTTTGCTAGGGATCTTGCGTTCCCTGTCGGGATTCTTCTTTTGGTATGTCCTCCCCCCTCCGGAATCCTGGCGCCTACAAACAAACAGCTGCGATCAGATATAAAGTTTTCCGTCGGGCTGGGTGGTGGATGCAACCAATTCAACGGAGGAAGCGCGTTCCTCCACACAGCACCAAGTTTCAAACTCGGCTAGACTAGCCCATTCACGGCTAAATCCGCCGTGCTCCCGATCCCAATTGAAGCTTCCAACCCTTCTCGAAGTGGCGGGGGACTCAGCGTTGTCTGGGATATTGCCACATGAGCTTGCAGAGAAGTTCAGGCAAGCAATCAAGGGCAGAGCAGTCGGTCCGGCCGCCACCATGGGCTCGAGTGACGCAGGAGAAAGACGAAAACATGGCAAAATTGACATATTGGAGTGTAAATTGGACTGGGATAGCTGGAATTGTTAGGAAAAAAATAATACTGTTACTGTTGTATTTATGTAGCCTAATTTACCAATCAACAGACAGTGGAAAACCAATCAACATGTTTTTTTCAATACAATTATCATTTTTAGCGTGTTTTTTGTCGGTTAATTTACGCGGCTAAGGGGCTAGTGCAACAGGTAACATTTTGCTTACTTATTTTTTCCCATCAATAATATACACAGGTGGCGCAGATTCCAAATATTGTACAAGTCGATTTTTCATTGAGAAAGCAGGAAGCCCAGCATCGCGATCCCGGTGCCCCTGCGCCGCTGCGCTTGCTCCCGCACGCGCAACCCCTTCCGCTGCAGCGGCCGGCTCCGCTGAGGGTTCTTTCACTTGCGCGAACCAATCTACAGTGGTTCCACTTGGATATCCGCCCTCAAGTGTTGTGCTGGGGCTCGTGTTTTCGCATTTTCCTGCCGCTTTGCAAGGGCACGTGTTTGCGCCACTTTCTGCCGCCGTTCCAGTGTTCGCATATGCTGGAACAAGTGCCCAGGCATTTTCCCGGGCTCAAATAACACCCAGGAATGTGCTCACGCACACACATTTCACCCTGGGGCTCTCGACTTAGTTGCAACGCGTGAGATTAGCGACATGTGGACATTGCGTAATTTGATGACATGTGTAAATTGCATGATTAAGCGACAAATGGACATTGCGTAAATTGATGACATGTGTAAATTGCGTGATTAAGCGACAAATGTTGTTTTTTTACAACATATGCTTTTAGGACATGTGCTTTATGTTTGTTTTGCTTGCATCGACTATTCCGAGATCTTTTTATTTGTCTGAGTATGAAAATCTGACAGCTGTACTAGTGGAAACCAAACTACGGGAGAATTACTTCTTTTGGGGCGTGACACCTGCTGCCAAAACAGCGCAACTTCCCCCCACCCCTGCACGCTGCCATCAGAGCCTGCCAAGAAACTGAAGCATCTGTGCTGTTGCAAAGCCTTGGCAAATACCACGACAATGACAAGAGGAACCGAGACTTTTTGTGGGGTTCAAATAGGTTTGTCCAGATCCCCCCCCCCCCCCAAGCCGCATTCTCCTTATGCTTTTTTTGTCCAACTTATCTGGCACCATCAAAGACTATGCCGTGGGTTGCAGCACTGTCATCAACAGCATGTGTCTGCCTCCTATATCATCGCCATTACCCTGCTCCTCCAGCACAAAGACGCTATGATACTGAACAGACAGGGCCTGCATCCTCCACCCATATCTGCACTCAGACGAACTACAAACCATGCCTCATGCTCACTGGTACGTCCCTTGCCATTTGCATTTTTTTTTTTGGCTCACCAAGATATTGACGACATTGGGGGGCTCTCATGAATTCGAATTGCTGACCAACATGCACTGTACTACACTCTGTCCATGCTGGCTTGCCTTCTTTTCATGTCCTGGCCAGGCCCAATGTTTGCCCTCCCATCTTGTGACTCCCACCTCACTCATATCCACCCCTCACACTGCCTTCTCCACACTCTGCCCTGAAGAAACACTGTGCTGAAATGCCAACGACAAGTTCCAGCCAACCCCACCCCTCCAGCACTGAGTGCCCCTTGCTCCCTTGCTTCTTTGCATGTCCTAACTAACCCCTTTTCAGACTTATTTAGCACCCCCTGCTTCATCATTGCATCGCTTGCAATGAAAACTTGCACAGCATATTATAGTCCACATGCTTATCCACCAGGCGCAGCAAAGATGATGCACTCCCATCAGCCCATGTGAGCCTTGAACTTGCTGACTTGGGATTGGCTCATTTGGAAACAGTTGTGGTGTGTGTGAGAGTCACTCAGGTGTATACGCTCTAAAACGATATTGTAAATATATCACCAACTTCATGCCATGGTCATCATGTATGGCAGTGCGTGACATGGTGCATAGCACCAGAACAGTAGACCCTTGCTGAGCGTCATGCAGCTGGCCCACCCACTCTTCTACTGCCACCCCAACTCTCCCCAATACCACGCTCTCCTTTGCTGCCACACGGAGTCCCTCTGCCAAGACGGCACCTTAGTGTTGCTGCGACTCAGCTAGAAACAGCCTGGCAAGCCCAAAGCTGGTTATTTTTATGACTCAGCTAACTGGACCGATCCTGGGAAAAGTCATGGCTCCAATAGCCATCGACTTGGCTTGAGTTGTGACTCATAGTCGACTAAGACCACCCATCCGCTGCCTCTCTGCAGCGGTTGAGTGCCCCTTGCTGCCTTGCTTTCTTTTCATATCCCGACTGTACCAACTGCTGCCCTCTCACACAGAACAAATGACATGCTTAAACTGACCTCCCACTGCCTTGCAAGCTGATGTACAAACTGCCCACCTGCCCGCAGCAAGATGAGCTGGCTTTATTGCTGGGCAATTCTTTTAGGTTTGTCATTGCTGGTCTTTCTTTCTCTGTTGCTAATTCAAATTTTTTTTTCACTGCTTCCTGACTTTTCCAGATGGACCACTTCTGACATACTAACAAAGCAACAGGCAGATTTGAATGGTCCGAGCGCACAACATCAAGGGCTGAGCCAAGCCAACACCATGCATCCAGCACGTTTGAGTGCATGTCGTTCAGCTTGATGATGGGCAGCCTCTCATTTTCCCTTGCTCATATCAGCACCGACAATGGCTGTGGTCGCTTGCATTCAAAACCCAAAGGAGACAGTAGCCACTGGGCTCAGTGGTCATCAAATGCTTCCCATGGTGGCCAAGACAATCATATGCCTGCCATGTGGTCTTAGAGCATGTCTGTTAAGGTCCAAGGGCCTTAAAGACGCGACGTGCATGGGTTGGTTTGGTGACGACTGGGATTGCTCAGTGGGTTGTCCTCCTGAGGCAATGATCACGTGAGTAGCACAGTACCAGTTGGCTACACAGTATAACAAGTAAGTCCCCGATGATAAGGGCAACTCCTGAGTGTTCTGATAGAGGTGAAAGGGGAAGAGCTTCAAGGGGGTTTGAAGCGACTAAGGTTTCGGGCTGTTTGACTCTGAGAGTCCTGGGTGGAAGCTACAAGTCTTGGATTGAAAACCAAGTTAGGCTTAGGGCCTAACTGCTAAAAGTACAAGCGCTTATATACAAATGAGAAGTAACGGGTCACAGGAGTCACAAAGAAATATGGAAATATTTAGTAAGGTGTATCATGACGTGGCAGTTCTAAGTATGGCTCCATCATGAGCTGGCGGTCTAAGAATAGCACATCATGAGCTGGCAATTCAGAAAGGGTTAAATGGTGATGTGGCAGGATGCTGCGGACTGCGGAGTGATGGCATGTGATAGTTGACTGCGGAATGGTCAGGTGATCTATCAGGTGACTCTTCAGGTGATTTGGTAACAGTCTGAGCGGCGTGTGAGGGAACAAGTGGGGAACAAGTGACCAAGAGCACAGAATAAAATGGTAGAAAATGGCGGAAAATTGGTGGTAGGGCCCAGGACCGTAACATGACGCCCTTCCTAGAGTGGTCGTTACCACACGACCTAGGGTGAAGATGGTTCCAACCAGCCGGAGGGGACATGAGGTATTCCAATGTCCATGCTGTCAGGGGTAGTCCGTCCTGTGTCTGCGATTTGTCCTTCTTCCATGAGTTCATCTTCGACCTCAATGATTGCTTGGACTGGTGTTCTGTACAAGTCGCCAAGTCCAAAGCTAGAGGGTGTTGATAGAGCAGTACTCTGGGGTGAATCGGGAGGGGTAGGTTGTTCTTCAGGACTCATTGACCTTTCTGTTACTGGGTCGCTTCGTTCGCGTTTAAGTGGCATTGCGACATGTCGCGGTGACTCTTGTCGTTTCCCAATGATTGGCGACGGTTGTTTACTTGACCAACTAGGTGGTCCTTCCCTGTTGACCAATGGTTCGTCCTCCGTAAGAGGGTGTTTGGGTAATGGAGTGGTACGAATGGGTGGAATCTGCGGTAACCAAGGCGATAAGGCTACTGGTGGTGAGGATTTTGTTTCTGGTAAGAGTTCTTTTCACTTTCCTGTAACTGGTAGCGATTGGACTCGTTTCCATTCTGGAGGTGTTGGTCTGTTGGATAGGGGTTCATTTTCTGTGAGGGGGTTCTTTGGGAGTAAGGGGGTGGTACGACTGGGAGTCATTGAGACGATGAGGGGGAATCCTGGTGATGGTTCAACTGGGAGTGGCATTGGTTCCTCAGGTAGGAATGATGACGAAGCGACTGGAGGTGATGACCGTAGAGTAATTCCTTTAAAGGGGAAAATATCCCATGGGAGGGGGATGAGGTCAAGGGATGAAAGTCCTACGTATTGCTTTACCGATGGTCTGGATGGTGGCAATGGAATTTCTTCCGGTGTTGGTGACCTGTTCCATGGTGCTGGAATAATAGGCGTTACCGCTCTCAATGGTGGTGATGGGATGAGTGACTGGGGTAGGAGTATGTTCGCTGGTTCGGGTGTTTCATTCATAGGTACTGGTGGTTCGTATTGTTCCATTGATGAGTATTGGCGTCGATGCGATCCCCAAGGGACTAAGGGGAGTGGTGGTGATACGACTCGGGGCGGTTCCACTGGTAAATTGGGTGGGGTAGGTACGAATGGGGGTACGAACGGGGATGGGTCTACGAGGGGTGGTGATGGTACTCTTGGTATCATGGATGGTAATGCTGTGACCCCTTTGGGTAATGATGATGATGGGTGGATATACTGTCAGATAACTGGTATTGGTCTGACGTGAGGTGGTGGTGCAGTGACTGGGGCTGATGACGGTGGTTCTGGAATGGTAGATGGTTCTCCTATTCCTCCTAAAGGGTCTGGACTGGGTATGAATATGGGTGACAGTGATTTGCTCCTCATAGTCCTTTTGCGTCCTTCGAGAAGGGTTCGTAATCCTTTGAGGAATGTTTGGTCTTTTAGGGTGTGGTAATGAGGCAATAGTGTACTGAAGGGGAGGGTTGTTTTCTTCTGAAGGTCCCTCTCTTTGGTGATGATTAGGAGGATTTCTTTTGTGACCATGTCGTAGAGTCGTCGGTGAAAGTGATAGAGGTAGAGGGTGGTGTTGCTGTCTTTCTTTCTGAACATCCTGGCAACTGAGGTATTCTTGAATCGGTTGTTAAGGAGGGTCCACTTGTCACTGAGTTGGACCATGTCTTTGATACATTCCTCACGCTTCTTCTTGAGCGATATGGAGGAGGTGGTCTGAAGGGAGGAGTCCGGCATCGGTGTACTGCTTGGACTGGTTGTCATTTTCGATTTCTTCGACGGGGGTAAGGGGGTCGGGGTTGGTGATGTGAAGTGGAATGTTTTCCGCTTCTTCGGGGGTAATGACTGTTTCATTGCTGCTGCTTCCGCTAGTAGTACTAGCGGGGATGACGATGTTGAAAGGGGTTGCAGATTGGGGTTGATATCGAGGGGGATGGGGAGCAAATGGAAATCTTTCAAAATTGACGTGGGTCCTGAGGACAGGGTCTTCGTTATTAACTGGGACCACAATTGCTTCATGGTCGATGTCGATGGCTTCGAAGTTTTCTCTAGGTTGCCAAGTCGTCCAGTGGTATCCGACGTCGAAGTGTCCTCATCGAATGAAGGTTCCGAAGAAGTGGAGTTGATTGTTGTCGGTATGCATGCGGATGAGGATGATTCCATCGTCGGTGCCCAAGGTGAAGATGGTAGAGGTGGTAAATCCTAAGCTGGGGAGTTCGTGGTGGATAGCAGACATGGGGGTTGGGGATAGAGATAGTCGTCTGAGGTTTCAAGGGTTCTTATACTGCTTGGTTGACTTTCAAAGTCCGCTAGTAGATCCGGAGTGTGGAGATCCTTGGAGTTAACCCAGGAATCATGAGCTGGTGAGTATCCTTTCCAGCGCACAAGATATTGCTTCTTCTTCCATCGACCGAATAGTCGTTCTTTGAGTATCTGTTCGACTTCCCATTCCGGTTCGCCTTCTAGGATGTCAGGTGGCGGTTCCAGGAAATTGGGTCTGTGTTGATCGGTTTCTTTGTATGGTGTGAGTAGGGATGCGTGGAAGACGTCATGGATCTTCCAGGTGGGGGGTAATTTGATTTTGTATGCAACTTTGGATATTTGGGAGACTACCTCGAAAGGTCTGTATCTCCTTGGTGATAACTTGGGTGTGATGTTACTTGGGAGTTGTAGGTTTGTTCCTTCTAACCAGACTTTGGATTTGACGGGGAATGGTGAATGGCGTGGACGTTCTTTGATCCAGGATTCTTGCGCTTTACGTTGTGCCTCTTGGGCGGCTTTCCTGGCTTCATCAATAGCTGAGAGTCGTTGTTCAAGGGATGGGATGTCTGTCTTTCTAGTAGGTTGATGTATTTGTGGGGTGTAGCTGATAAGTAGGTCGAATGGCGTCTTCTTGGTTGTAGCGGAGGGCCAGGAGTTCTTAGTGTATTGAGCGAGAGGTAACCAAGCGTGCCAGTTATTCTGTTGAGTGCCACAGAAGACCCGTAGATATTGTTCGAGGGTTTGGTCAGTTTGTTCGCTGGCTCCGTCTGTTTGAGGGTGATAGGCTGTGCTGATGTTCTGGTGAATGTTCAGGGTGCGGCATAGTTCTGTCGAGAACTTGGATATGAAGCGGACGTCACGGTCCAAGATTATTTTGTGAGGTATGCCGTAGTGAGGGATAACGTTGTTCAGGTAGAGTAGAGCGACTCCTTCAGAATCAATCGTTTCATTACAGGGGATAAAGACAGATGCTTTTGAGCAATCTGTGTTGGTGATCGTGAGGATGGTGTCATATCCTCCTGATAGGGGTAGTTTGGTGATGAAGTCCATAGCGACAGTTTCGAAAGGGCAAGCGTTTTCAGTTGGGGTGATAGGGAACATAGGGGGATGAGCAGGGTGAGTGTTGACTTTAGTCATTTGGCAAGTAGTGCAGCCCTTGATGTACTCAGTTACGAAGATTTTCATTCCGGGCCACCAGTAGTAAGGTGCGATGAGTTGGAGGGTTTTGGTAATTCCGGCGTGTCCAGCAGTTTCGTGGTCGTGAAAAAGGGATGTTACTCCCCTCCTAAGGTCATTGTCTGCCACGACAACAAGTGCCATTCCGTGGTACCAGTGGGTGCCGTCGATTAAGGATAGGTTGTGAGTTGGTGCCCATTGCTTGAGTGTTTTCTGGTTTTGATATTGCGCTAGCTTGATTTTTGAGTCCAAATTGTCTCCTATGCTGTCCATGTTGAATACGCGGATTGAAGTGTGCTGGTCACAGAAATATTGGTCCGGCCATACAGTGACATCTTCATTAATTTCATTTGGTCCTTCATAGTCAGGTCGCCTAGATAGTGCGTCTGCTCGGTTAGTAGCCCCAGGTTTGTACTCCAGTAGGATGTTATATTGTTCACATTCTGGTAGGTAGCCAGCAACGTGTGGCCCAATTTTGCGGGGCTCCCTGTAGTACCTAAGGTTTGCGTGGTCAGTATACACTAGGACAGGGGTTGTTGTTCCTTTGAGCAAGTGGGACCAGCAGCGAAGTCCTCTCATGACTCTGAGGAATTCGCGGTCGTAAATGGGGTAGTTTTGCTTGGTTTGCGTGAATTTTTGGGAGTGAAATCCCACTGGTTGTCGTGGTCCTGGTTTCTGAGTGCCGTCTGGTTTGGTTTGGTGATAGGGGGGTCCCGTTGGTAAAGTATTGCTCCTGTTCCGACTTGTAAAGCATCGGTTTCTAGTTCGAATTGTCTGTCTGGGTCGGGTCTGGCTAGGATGGGTGCACTGGTGATTAAGGTGATAAGTTTGTCTTGGGCCTCGATTTACTTGGGTCCCCATTCAAATGGTACGTCTTTTCCAGTAAGTGCTGTAAGGGGGGCTGCAATGATGCTGAAGTTGGGGCAGAACATGCGGTGGTATCTGGCGACTCCCAGGAATCCGCGAACTTGTTGTTTGTCTTTGAGTATGCGTGGGTAGTCCCTAAGTCCGGCAACTTTGGCTGGGTCGACAGTAGCTCCTTCCTTGGAGATCCAGACGCCTAAAAAGTCCATTTGTGGTTGCATAAAGACGGATTTTGATAGTTTGAGGTGTAGGCCATGACGTGCAAGTAAGTCGAATAGGAAGTGAATGATTTTGACATGTAATTTGTAGTCTTTGAGGAGGGTGCCTATACCACAGTCGTCCATGTCGTTCTGGAGGATGCGCCATATGTCGTGTATGCCTTTCTTCTCGAAGTGTTTGTATAGTTCTTTGAGAATACTGTTCATGAACCGTTGGAAGCTGGCTGGTGAGTTACTCATCCCAAAGAACATGACTTTGGGTTCGAATAGTCCCCGATGTGTTTTGAATGCGGCCTTCCATTGATCGCCTTCTTGTATACGGATGTTGTTGTAGCCCCAGCGGATGTCGAACTTGCTGAATAGTTCCATTCCTTGCAAGTTTTTGATACACTGTTTGAGGTTTGGGAGTGGGGTAACGTCCTTCCGGGTGACTGCGTTGAGGGGGTGATAGTTGATGATGTATCTTTTCTCCTTCGAGTCTTTCTTAGGGACCATGAAGGTGGAAAAGCCATAAGGGGAGTCCGATGGTGCGATGTAACCTTTTTCCAAGTTTTTGTCAATGAATTTGTTCTCTGCTTCCTGCTCGTCTCTTGAGAGCAGGTAGACTTTGCAGTTGAAGCGAGTAGGGGCGGTGTCCATGAGTACGATTTTGTGGTCTCCGTCTCCGTGGGCTGGCGGGAACTTGTTTGCCTCTTCATCCAAAAATAATGCCATATGACGTTTGAATTCTTCCGGGAGGGTGACTTCCTCCTTCCCATGTTCCGATGCATACTTATGGGCCATTTCGACTGCCGTGAGGGTGCGACTGATCTCTACCAGGCCTTCCCTCATTTCTGAAGGAGTAACTCCCGACCATAGAGCGCATGTTTGTGCCTCCAGAATGAGGTCTTCGTTTTCTTGGTTCTTCTGTTTGAGCCATGTCTTTGCACGTTGAAGGGTGCCATGGAGTAGGGTTTCGATTTGTACTTTTGGTCCTTTGAGTTTGCTTTTCTCCCAGTCAATGTCTGGGTTGAATTTCTTGAACCAGGGGTAGCCAAAGAGCATTCTGTCGCGACCTAGATTCGTGACATAGAATCTTGTTTGTTCCTTCTTGTTTCCCTGAGTGACAAGTAGGTCGCAAGCCCTAGTGATAGTCCCAGCTCAGTTCATAGTTCCATCGACGTTGTATACTGCCCATGAGTAAGGGAGTCTTTTGGTTCCTAAGCGAAGTTTGTCAATAGTTGTCTGGTCGATAAAGTTCTCTGTTGCTCCAGTGTCAAGCAAGATTGTTTCTTCTGCCATCCCTCAATAGTGTGTGATTGGAACTTTAAGTTGTATTGAATTTGATTTGTTTACAAACACACTATCAAGTCAGAAAGCCCTAACTAAGGCAGCTAGTTTCGGGCCTTGGGAAAATCCTTTGGCATGAGTTTTCCTATGAAGTCCAGCTTAGTTTCTTCATCAAAGGAGTCCATGTTCTCCTTCATATACTCAGCGAGGTTGTCAAGATTGCTGAAGTCTGGCATAATGGGTGCGGCGTGGACCCTAGTGGATTCCCTAGTATTGTTGGAACGACCGCTGAAGTTACCGCGGTCAGCTTGTTTCTTGCAACAATCCTTGGCTCGGTGTCCCTTGATTTCGCAGTAGAAGCACAAGTTGCTTCTCATGAGTTCCGCTTTCTTGGCTTCGGAGTGCTGTTGTCCTCTGCCAGCGGTGTCATTGATGTTTGAGGTGACTGTAGCGTCGACGTCCATATGATATCCTCCTTGAGAGGTGGTGCATCGATCATTTTTGTTCCTCCAGTTGTTGTTCCTTCCATAACCGCCTCTTCCTGGATTGTTGACCTGCCTAGGGGCCAGTTTGAATGCTTGGAAGAGTCCCTGACGTCTCTGGGTGAACTCGGCTGCCGCCTTCCATTTGAGATGGGATTTGCGGGCCTGTTCTTCCCACTGTTTGAAGGTCCAAGGGTCTTTAGCGGTAGGATCGAAAGTAGGGGAGTTAATGATGGCGCTAGTGAGTCCTTGAGTCATAGTGTGCTTGAGGGTTTCGATGGTTCCCTTGTCGTCTAGGGGAATGTCTGCTTCAAAGGCGAGTTGCTTGAATTTGGCGAAGAAGTTGTCAAGACTGTCTCCTTGCTTGAGTTTGCATAACTCCTGGTAAGCTTCGGCTTGGCGATTTTGGTTAACAAAGGCATTTCTGAATCGTTCCAGGTAGTCAGTCCAGAGATCTTCATCTGTCTCTTGGGCTCTGTCGTCCATGGCTTTGTTAAGTGTTAAGAGTTGTTCTCCTTTCCAGGCATCTACGCAAGTGCCGTCCATGTAGCTGAGCATAGCTATGATTCTGGAGTAAGGTTTCTTCATAGTGTTGTTGTTTCGGTTTACTGCAAACCATAAGTCCCAGCTGAGTAGGAACTTGGTAGTTTTGTTTCTGTCTCCATCAAATATAAATGGAGGATTTCCTTTGAGGGCGCCATTAGAGGTGTTTGTGATAACATTGATCCTCTGCGCTTCTTGCTGGATTTGACCAGTAGCAACGTTAATTCCTTCCTGTTGTCCTTCTATTGCGGTTGGATGATCTGGGGTGTTGGGGTGGGTAGGAAGCTGCTGAAGTGCTGTGGTAACTGCTGCGATAGTAAGAGGGATGCTGGCCTCTTGTTGGAAAATGCTGTGGTTGGGATGCTAAGGGTCTGATATGATCCACCAGCCGGTGTCTGGGCTGTTGTATATGCCTGATTGATTGGTTTCCCACTGGTTTTGTCTGAAGCGAAGTCTAACCCAATAGTAGGTTCCGTTGGCCTTGATGAATTCGATAGGCGCGTGTTGTCTTCTTGGGGTATCAAGGTAGTATCCGGTGTCAGGATGTCCTGGTCCTTGATCGTCGAAGTATACGTTGACTTTAACGTGTTCTAGGAGATCGTCCTGTTGTCTCCTGAAGATTTGTGTTGACTCGTTACTGAGTGTATATGTCTGGGTGGTCGCCACGGTGGTAACAACTCTGTGTTTCAAGAGTTCATAGGGAAGCCTAACTTGTGTTAAGGTCCAAGGGCCTTAAAGACGCGACATGCGTGGGTTGGTTTGGCGACGACTGGGATTGCTCAGTGGGTTGTCCTCCTGAGGCAATGATCACGTGAGTAGCGCAGTACCAGTTGGCTACACAGTATAACAAGTAAGTCCCCGATGATAAGGGCAACTCCTGAGTGTTCTGATAGAGGTGAAAGGGGAAGAGCTTCAAGGGGGTTTGAAGCGACTAAGGTTTTGGGCTGTTTGACTCTGAGAGTCCTGGGTGGAAGCTACAAGTCTTGGATTGAAAACCAAGTTAGGCTTAGGGCCTAACTGCTAAAAGTACAAGCGCTTATATACAAATGAGAAGTAACGGGTCACAGGAGTCACAAAGAAATATGGAAATATTTAGTAAGGTGTATCATGACATGGCAGTTCTAAGTATGGCTCCATCATGAGCTGGCGGTCTAAGAATAGCACATCATGAGCTGGCAATTCAGAAAGGGTTAAATGGTGACGTGGCAGGATGCTGCAGACTGCAGAGTGATGGCATGTGATAGTTGACTGCGGAATGGTCAGGTGATCTATCAGGTGACTCTTCAGGTGATTTGGTAACGGTCTGAGCGGCGCGTGAGGGAATGAGTGGGGAACGAGTGACCAAGAGCATGGAATAAAATGGTAGAAAATGGCGGAAAATTGGTGGTAGGGCCCAGGATCGTAACAATGTCGCGCTTTTGCATGTGTCGTTCTCGCATGCGTGAATGTTCCTCCAGCATCGGTGTGCTTGCTCAGTCTGATATTGAATCTGACACTGAGCTGACCCAGGATCACCCACGTAGTGTGCCCCCCTTGGATGACAAGTCTCAAGGCAACAGTTTCTCTGACAATGGGAGCGATTCTGAAGAAGAATCTCCTGATAATGACCAGTTTGATCCCCTCACTGAAGCCAACACTGAGGCCAACTCCCTCATTTCCCTGGACGTTGCTGAGCCAGATCCTTTTGAGATATCCAATCCACTAGGTGAAGGTGTCAACATCGTCATGCCTCCCAAACGTTACTTCCCCACCACCCTTGACCATTCAAGCCTGAGAAACCCATGTTGTCGCAAATCTACTTGCCCTGAACCTACTTCAGTTTCAGACAGGACAGCCCATTTTCCAGTGCGACAGGTGCACGATATCCCTTACTCAGGGTGATCCTCAGCATGCACTTAAAACGAGTGGCTGCCATCCCCCCACATTTGGATGATTTGGGGTCGTATGCTCCATCTCAGAGCCTCGATGCAAAGTCATCTAGTAAAGCGTCTGTGTGGTCCAGAATAATGTGTAGCTATGATATGTGGAACAGGTCATCAGCACCTAATCCCTCTTGCACCTGCACCATAGCTAGTATCTGTAATTCCTGCTTGACCTCCACCCACCAAGCTTCTTCCTCTTTGTCACCAGCTTCACCCTTGCCGACCTCATCAGACACTCTTCCAGAGGGCTCCCAAAATCTGCTATCCAACCACATAAGCACTTTGCTCTGGCACTCCTTGCACAAAATCGGGGATGGTGTGGTACGTAGTGGCTTTGCATCATATTCTTGGTCTCATCCCCCCCCTTTTCCTGCTATTATTAGAGTTGTGACAAGGCATTATCACACACGTTGTTTGTATATGTGCACGCTGGGAACATCGAGGACGCGGTCAAACTTTGCCACAATGCGCATCAACCATGGCATGTGGTGAGCATCCATGACTCTCTTCTCTTCTTATAGTCTGCAATTTGTGCATTGTCTCAGTTTGCTGCTGTATAGCCCTTAATTGAAGCTCACCCATTGTACTTTCAGTGACAACACAGCAGGATGACGATGTGGAAGAAGACAAGGAGGGCGACCCAGACTTCTGGCACAGGAACAAACAGTGTGCATTGTGGAAGACCTCTTGTATGCACATAGCCCTTGATTCTTGCCCATTGTCTGCAGAATGTGCTTTGTATGCTGCACTTGCACCCTCCATCCAGACCTTGAGCATCCTAAAATCTGCATGTCGCATGTGGGAAGATGCGCTTTGGGCAAAAGTCTTGGAGACATGTAGTCGCTAGCAATTTGAGCAATGAAAGCTGGTATGCCATTGAATGGAGAATAGGTACCATCCTCAGGGATGGTGGTGAAATGTGAGTCAGCTTTTCTGAAGGCAGCGAACCATGTACTGATCTCGGATGTCAGGCTGATTGTTTGGTTTGAAAGTAAGTGACATTAGATTGGTAATCACTACTTTGCGACAGTGAATTCAGCAACATTGCTGTTGTCATCATGGGCAGACCAAACGATTGACCAAGCCCAAAGGAGCTTGTAGAATGACTCCACGCTTGCCATGTCAAAACAGGGAGCTACAAGGAGTCTTGAGAGTTTGTTCCTGATGAGCACTTTCCCCTGACATCAGGCATATCCTGTACACACTGTGACGCTGATGCCAAGCCATGAGTGTGACCTGCACATTGCATAGTTTGATGTGTCAATCACTTCCTCTACAGCACCTTTGTGGTGTATGCATGGGGACTGTGTGAGACACAGCTGGCAAGGTTGGTGCAAGCAGCAGCAGCAGTAGTAGTAGCACTTATTATCATTTATCTTACAAGTCATGTAAATAGTTTTGCAGTCTAAAAGGGCCTTTGCTGCCCATGTGTGCAATAACAGAGTTGAAAAGAAAAAGAAAACTTCAGCCTGGTGTCAGGTGTGCCAAATGCACCGGAGACACCAGATGTGTCAGCAACTGAACTTGAACCGTCGCACAGTGTTTCCCCCACAAACCCTCCAGCCTTGCACACAGGCACCCCTTGCTATTCCCCTGCTTCAAGCACACCCAGTGCAACCAAACAACAAACCAGAAGCAAAATGCCACCTTCACCAGAGCTGTTGCTGTCGCATCACATACCAGCTGAAGGTGAGCCCTCTTCCCATTCCTGTTCTCTGTCCCCAATCCCCAGCTATGCTGCCATCACTGTTTTGGGCCACCTTTCGCTCTTTGCACCTGTGGGAAGTTGGCAGGCACAAGCCAGAGTGGACTGCTTGGAGCCGACCTTGGCTCTGCGGTTCTGCCTTGCCCCTTGCGCCTCTGCTTCCATCTGTCATGAGCGGTACTCGCGCCCCCCAGTCCCAGCTACAAACCCGTAACTTCAGCATCACGTGACCGTGGGAACATATCACATGACCCTACACGTGACTCATCATGTGCCCCCTTCACCACTTGTACATCACGTGACTTATCAGCATGTGACCCTGGGAACCTACAACCCTGTGACCCTGGGAAGATATCACATAACCTATCAAGGAAATGGTCATCAACAATGTCACCTGACCAGATGCGCTTTGGACGCGCATCTAACCCGTTGATCAACATGTGGCAGATTGTGGGAACAATCAACAAGACGCGTCCACTAAACAATCAACGAACATGCGATGCGACTCAATCAATGAGGACATGACTCATTAGGGCTAGACCCTAATTGAGATGTATAATGTAATCCGCAGTTACTGCACATCGACTGCGCAGTCCCCCATTACCTGTAATTGTACCTACCCTAAACTGTGCACAGACCACCCTGTATTAGTATATAAGACCTACAAATTTAGGTGAACAGTCCTTAGACTGTTCTCTTGTCAATCCCCACACTGGAGCCTTTTAAAGCTCCCTCATCGCCAGCAGCTTGCCCTTCGTCTTCCCCAGTCTACTCCGTCCCGCCTCTTCTCGCCTTTTGTCTCTTCCTTCTTAACATCTCCTTGCTGCTCCTTTGGATCAGTCACCTTCAACTCCGCGCTGTCGTCAAGTCTTGCTACCTATAAAGTAGTGAGTTCCCGACACTGATGGCAACCACCATTGGCATGCCTTTGTTCGCTTTGGCAGCCCTTTGCATGGGAGAAATCCCTGTGCATTCAACATCAAGGGTATCCACCCCAATATCCGGTCCTCAAAAGGGACCAAGCTAGACTTGCAGTGCATTTGGCTGTACCTCAACAAGGAGGGGAGGCCAATTTTAGGGCCATGGAAGGGTCCAAGGGCCATTGGGTGCGTGATTTTTAATTCAGCTTAATCTTTTTATTAATCATTATTTTACTTCTACAGTGATTTCTCTTTGATGAAGGAGGGTTGGGCGGCAGCCATTGCCACCACCTCTAGAGAGGAGTTCTTTGAGACTGCTAGGGCAGCTGACCCCCGCTCCTATGTAGTCATGTATGACAAGCTGGAGTACTATGCGGACAAGCATTTTACTCCCCCAGTCCCTCCTTTCACTGCGGAGTTCACTGAGTTTGTGTGGGTGCCAGAGGAGATGAGGACTTGGGTGGCAGATGAATTGCCTAAGGTATGTGAATTTGCTCTACATTGACATAATCTGCTAATTGCCCATGCTCTAGACTTCTCACCCTAAGACTTTAGTAGTCTGGGGTCCCTCTAGGATGGGGAAAACCGCATGGGCCAGGTCCTTAGGGGTTCATACCTACATGAACACCTACTGGTCACAGAACAATTTGGATGAGGGGTGCCAGTACGTTGTCTTTGATGATATCCCCTTTGACACCTTCAAAAGCTACAAGGCTTTCCTTGGTAAGTGAAATGTTCACCAAATATATTCAGTTTGCTGACATATGCTTGATTGTATTTTATAGGTGCACAACATACCTTTACTGTCACAGACAAGTACAAGCCCAAGCACACCTTGAAGAATTGGGGCAAGCCATGCATCTGGCTCAACAACAAGGATCCTAGGGATGAGACCCAGAATGAGATGGTGAAGGATTGGCTTAATGCCAATTGTATTTTTGTTAACCTTACTCACCACCTATACTTACCTGAGCCAGTGATACCACCCATGTTTGTCCCTAGGCCTGCACCTCCTTCTACCCCCCTTTTTTTACCTTCACCTACTGCTGAGGTGCCCCATCCTGCAGTAACCCCCCTTTCATACCTTACTCCTCCTCCTCCTAATGTGCCTCAGTCCCCTTCAGACATTTCCCAGTTTACAGAGGTGGGCACAAGTGCAGGGAATGTTACAATAAATTCCCTGACCAATTATTTAGAGGATTTCGGACCTTTTAACTATAGGTATCAGCGTAATTTACCTATGTAATAAATTTCTTTTTTTTTTTGTCTGGTAATATCATTGGTTAGCATGCGCAAATAATCATGGGTTTGGATACTTATGATGATAGTCTGGGTGGTGGAGTAAAGGTGGGGTTAGGTACGGAAGTTTAGGTAAGGCTAGAACGCCTGCTAAGACAGGTCTATGAAACCCATTGCAAGTTGGACTGCAGAAGGTCTGGTTAAAATTAAAATAATAAATTCGCATTACAGGTCATATAACTGGGAGGAGGAGTAAGGGGGGATTGGCTACACACAGATCCTTCGGTCTCCTTCAGCCCTTCAATCTTGTAGTAGATCTTGCATGTGGTGTCTCGGTGTGTACAATTTATTCCCCACCCCATAAGACCATCCCCCCACCCGATCCCTGCAGGGATGTAATCAACACAAGCTAATGACTCACACTTACTAGGAATTCCTTGTTGAAGAGCAATAATTGCAATGCTCTATCCCCAGCATGACAGAGTTTCACAAGATTACCCATGACCTTCTGGCCAACAAAAAAAAACTTGCTGGCTCTGTCAGTATAGTGCGTGTGCAGCCCAGAACATCTAAGGGCATCACAGACCTGTTATTGCCTCAAACTTCCATCAGCTAGATGCTGACAGTCCCTCTAAGAAGCCAGTGACCAGCAAAAGCCAACCAGGCTATTTAGCAGGTTAAGGTCTTGTTCGTTATCGGAATTAACCAGACAAATCACTCCACCAACTAAGAACGGCCATGCACCACCACCCATAAAATCAAGAAAGAGCTATCAATCTGTCAATCCTAGTTATGTCTGGACCTGGTGAGTTTCCCCATGTTAAGTCAAATTAAGCCACAGGCTCCACTCCTGGTGGTGCCCTTCTGTCAATTCCTTTAAGTTTCAGCCTTGCAACCATACTCCCCCCAGAACCCAAAGACTTTGATTTCTCATAAGGTGCCGAACAATGCATAATATTGAGGTCATCCAATCCCTAGTCGGCATAGTTTACTGTTAAGACTACAACAGTATCTGAGAGTTGAGGGGGAGTATTTCTGCGAACAACATCGTTTCTCGATTGTAGGTACAGCTTTTATAGGTAGTGTTTTCGCTGTAGTCATCTTTTATCAATCATAGGTACAGTTTGCATAGGTAATGTTTTCGCGGTTAGCATTTAACCCCCCAACCCCCCAAAGGGGGGCTTATCACTCATACTGATGTGTGCACTGATTAACAACTGGATCACGTGTTCATGTATTTTGTTTTTTCCGTCCCCTTGTCTACGAAACTTAGTCTTTTCAATTTCACACTTACAGTCTCTTTATACTACGTTTGGCTTTCCCACTACATTTTATTTAACAACATAGATGCTTTATTATTAACCCCTTTTTAGAGGGTCCCATTAGTTCTAATATCTATGTTTACCAAATATACTACGTCTACTACGACCTGCAAAGAATCTACCTGTCTTTACCATTTTCCTATAGATCATAGGAGCCCACCATAACCTAAAGGCTGGGCGGAACATGATGGTAGCATTCTTACTCCAACCATACTGGTCCACATCAACAGTTTGTGGATTTATGGCTTCTTCCATTGCTTTCCTTTGGCATTCAAACTTTCCAGTTTCACGATGATAAGCCAGGGCATTCACCATGACTGTCATCTGACCTACTTGTTCTGAATCTAAGCCATCAGTATCAAACTGTGGCCATCCAACTTCAGGAACAGCACTAGCATGAGGTGGAACACTCTTCTCTTTCTCCTTTCCTTTACCCTTTGAAGACCGTGTCGCGGGTCGATTATCTTCATCAATAGTCTCCAATGGTTCAGTAGTTGGTCCAGCAATAGGTGGTCCAAATGCATCAGAAACAACACTACCCTCCTGCTGAAATACTGCTGGAAGGCCAGTATCTGGTACGTTGGGTGGATCGTAGACTTCAACACCATGCATATCTTGTCCAGGATCAACAACCACACCAAATATTGGTGTAGCAATGACCATGAAATAACATTTACGATCAGGAATTTGATCCTTCTGGTCGAAGCCTTTGTATTCTCCATCAAATTGAACAGTTGGGTACTTCCATGTAGTTTTCGATGGCACAATCCGATTGATCCCAAATGTCTTTGGCTTGGTTTTGCGATTGATTGCAGTCACATGGCGATCCATGAGCACTGTCACATTGGGATGATTTATCCTCATCTTTTGAAACAGTGCTGGTGCTTGTTGATTATCAAACAGTTTCTTTTGTTGACCAAAGATTTCAGCATAACTTTCAGTAATAGCTGCTAGATAACGTTCATCTTCCTTTTGGAATTCTGTTAAGAGCTGTCCATTGGGATGGAAACACCCTTGCTTGGACTGGTCAGTACTGAAGATTGGTGCATTATCGGATAGTGAATCAGTGGCAGACTCAGTGAGTTGCTCCATGTCGTATGGTGTCTGGAACATGATAAGTTGAAGTCGGAAGCCTGATTTGGGTTGTAACACAAAGCTCATTTGGTATCCAATTCCCCTAACATGGACCATATCTGTAGTACATTTGAATGTATACAATTTATCCAATCCTAAGGGGTGTCCCCTAGGAATGATGTTGAGTTGGTAATGGCATACAAATGCGGACAAGTGTCTACATTCATTGGGTATACCCTTCGTTGTAAACCTTTCCCATTGATATTGTCCAGTGGCTGGGTCTTGTAGAGTACAACAGATACTCTTCATAGGCTTGACATGTCAGCAAGAGCCAAACCTATTGTATGATCAAGTGGTACAACGACAGACATTATACTTACGCCCCCTGTGCTTGTATCTAGAGTAAGACCAGCAGAACCGTCTCTGAAAAGTCAGATGCATTCTCCACTTACCACGATATAGGGAGTGAGGTGCAAATACACAGCGACGCCTGAATGTACGAAAACCAGCCATTGATGACCGTCACCAGGTGAAAGAACAACACTACCTTTATTGTCAGTAGCAAGGGAAGCTGGGAAGTCTTTATCAAATTGTGCCCAATACCAATTGCAAGCAGTATTATCAATAGAATTAAGCTGGAGTTGCGCAATAAAGTTATTAAAATATTGCTCGTAAATAGCGTGATCAAGGATGGAATAATTTGGCTTGTGACTTGGATATTGATAATCTAATAGTCGTGGTAGAAAATGAGAAGGCATACCTTTCATTTTCACACAAGTTCAAGCCTTATATAGTCCCACATTTCTGAGTTTGAAATAAATATATACTGCTTCATTGGAAGTCCATATTTATCTACTAATCCTCATACAAAGCGAAAATGGGACAACAATCTGTCCCTTGTACCATGTCCATGCTACATCTATTATCGAAGCAGCATGTGATTGCTGCCACTATCTCCTCAGCCATGGCCCTATTCCCCACAGGGGCAAAGGTGTCCCTCATCCCAATCCCACCCTCCTCCTCTGTGGTAACAAGGATGTCATAAATGTGCCTAGATTGAGTGTTAAGTTAACAATAAATTATGCTAACATAATACTCACCTCTGGATGATATTGAGCTTGTCCACTTCAGGCTCATCATCAGGGCGGGGGGGCGATGTCGGGGGAGAAGGGAGTGTCGGCTTGCTTGAGGGGACTAGCATTGTCCCCATCCCCCACTCCGTCTCCTGAGTTATACCAGAAATGATCATGGCAAATGCACTAAGTAACTCACTTGTGTCTCCCACCTGTTACGTTCTTGGGCCTACGCAGGGTGCATTTTTCATTTTCCACCTGCTTACTAAGCCTTTCCCATCACGTGACCAACCACCCATCCATCTCGATCACATGACCAATCACCTGACTAGTCACCTGACCACCCACATGACCAGTCACATGCCACTTCAGTCACCCACTCCTCAAAAGTCACCTGTCCTATATCACCTGCTCTCAAGTCACCTGCACATCACCTGATACTCCCTCACCTGACTTCACATGACTCTACCCCTATCCCTGACTCGTCTCTATTCGCTTACCTCAGCCTTGCTTCCGGATTCTCGGCCCGCTTACTATACTTTCTTCATAGCCTCGTTTCACAATTCATATTTGACTCCTTTCTTGTTACCTTCACACACAAGTCAGTACCGCAGCATATGACTCCATTTCTTGGACTATGACTTGTTACTAGTACAAGTACTCGTCGTATTAGTCCTTAGTCATACAACCTCCTCACATGTATATAAACCCTTGTGTTTTCCTAGAGTTGGGCCTTAAGCCTGACTTGGTTTAATCCCAAGTGTTGTAGCTTCCACAGCGCCTTCAGTTTTCGCCCGCACTCCGTGCAAGTCGTCTCGAACATCATCAAGACTCTCTTCTACATCTTTTATTATCCCCACTAGTGTCTTGCACGCGTGCAGACCCATCATACCAGCGCATCCAAGGGCCAGTGTTCGCTACCTGCGATCCCTTGAAGTACAAGTCCCGCCGCCGTTATACAAACCTGTGCACGTCGCACCTTAGGGTCCTTGGCCCTTAACACCACCCGTCCTGGCTCGGACTTGATGGGGGAAGGAGGGCGGGGAGCATGACGGGATGACCGCCGAATGGGTCGTCCAGAGGCACTGCTTGTGCGTGCACCTCGTCCAGATTTGCGACCTCAAACAGGGGTGGGGGGGGACTTGGGGCATCAGATATGGGGGAGGGGAAGAGCCATCCCTCCGCTTCCTCTTGATCGGCCTGGGGGGGGTCTGGGGAGCACCGGTAACCTGGGGGGTCGATGGTGGATCCCACCACAATGCCTTGGGGGGGGAGGGGGTCTCCTGTTTGATCCCCACCTTGATCCGGTCCAAGGTCCAGAATGACTGGGGGCGAAAAACTAGTCATGTTAGCAAATTATAATGCAGGATGATTAATTTACTTACTGGTAGCTCCTGAACGCTTCAATGGCCTTGGGCCAGGAGGAGGGGGCTGAGTGGAGGGAAGTGTCATTGATAGCATGGTAGGCTGCAAGTGTCGTTGGATCAGTGAGGAGGGGGCGGTATTTATGCTGGGGCATCGCCCTATCATTATGGGATAACCCAATGTCAGATAAAGCAATAGGTATTGACACATTCCCGTTGGAGCATGCCATAAAGGGAACAATGGAAGCGGGATCTGTAAGCCAGGCAGTGTCATCTTTTGTCAGCAATATATCCATTTGATCCAATCAAACCAGCAGAAGATGACAATGTCAGACTTACCCAGTCAGGTTGGCCCCGTTGCTTGGGAACCTTCATAGACCCATGTGTGACATTTCTGGCACTTGTAATGTGGGACCTGCATCCAATAGAGCCACTTCGAACCGTTGATGTCCCAGTTTCCTGGGAGGGTAAGCTTCCGGTCCCAAGGTTGACTTGTATAGGCCCCACAAATGTGGCACCCATAATAGATCCCCCATCGTTCTTCAGTGGGGGAAGCCTCGCTTCGGTCACTTGATCCGCAGTTTCCGACTGGGTTTCCAATCATCCATGTACAGAGCTTTGAGACAACAGGGGTGTTGAATTGGGTGTACTTCCCTGTTGGGAGGAAAACAAGGACCCAGTTTCAGTACATCCCCTGGTCATTGAAGAAGACGGTTGACTGCTTCCCATATCCATCAGTGATGGTGACAGCATGTGACATGGGAAGGACCAGATCCCTTCGCTTCCAATGGCATTCAACGATATTGCCGGTAATGTGGTCCCAAGATTGCTCCAAGAAGTGCTCCACAACCTCACCCCAATGGATATGCCACAGTTGAAATTCAATGCTGACATTAGCCTGTAAAGTAGGAAGCCGAGAAGAATAAGGGACAGTCCTGTGCCAAGTAGTGTAGCAGGTGTTGTTGGTGCCACAGTGATTGGTAACAAACATCATTACTAATATGCCATAATCTTACGGCCTTTTATATTACAAACCTTGTTGATAGACGTAAACAGAAGCAAATAACATCACAAGGCATCTATTCTCCTTGGTTGGAGAAGCATCTAGAAGAGTTAACTTGTTTCAAGCTTATCAACTAATAGCATAAAGAGCACAACATTAGTCATATCAGGACCATGGAAAAACATTATCCCGATGGGAATAATAACCTATATATAGTTAAATGAGGGGATGAGTCATTACTGCGCTTACTGCGCTTACTGTGGAATGCGGATGAGTAATATCGGATAATAAGCAGGGCTTGCCGGAATGCATGGGTCAAGTCGACTCATCCTTCTATTATTCACATAAGGTTTGATGGGGATTTCTCTCAAAGAAGCACAGGGGAATCCCTGGGGAAATCCCAATTAGAAGTGCAATAATAACATAAGGAGGAAATCCCATGGGGAATCCCAATTAGAAGCATAGCTGCAAAGAAGCTGACTGCGCATTTTATAAATACATGAAACATGTTTCAGATCCATCAAACCATCAAATCTCCTTTTATAGAAGTCGTGCCCAAGGCCCCCCTATAACATTGTGCCTTGAGCATGCGTCTTAAACTTATGCCCAAATAAGGCAATTTTTGATAAGGAGATTTACCAGATATAGGAATTTTTGATAAGTACGCAGCCCCTCATTGGTTAATCAGTAAGTTTATGAGAGTGAGAACAACAGACAGAATCTTATTTATACATCTGTTGTTCTTAAGTCACTCTCATTAGTCACTGCGCTCATTGCGCTTACTCACTCTGGAGGGGGTTAACATAAATAAGTGGGGTCCCCTCATCGCTATCCCTTTTCCCCACTACACCATGGCATTCCATTTCCGTCCTTCAGCCTTTGCCACCCCCTCCCCTTCTCCCTCCCCCTTTATTCCTCCCCTTCCTACTCCTACTCCTCCCATTTCTTCTCCTTCCCCTTTTCATTCTTTCAGCCAAGCAGCGTCATCTCCTCTCCCTCCCCTTACTCCCACTCCCTTGCACCAAGTGCCTCCCTCTAGACAGGGGAGTATAGGGGCTGTGCAGAGGCTAAGAGGGGGGGTGAGGGTTGACAACCCTGAGTTGCCTCCACTGTCACAGGTGGAGTGGCAAGGGGCTAGTTGCTTTCAATTTTCAGGGAAGAATTTCTTCCTTACCTGGTCCCAGATTGGTGATCGCCCCAACAGCGATCTAGAAGACCTTATGACAGGATTTGGGGCGTGTTTGGAATGTGAGTATTGCTTATCCTTTTTTGGTTTAATTGTGCTAACATACATTCTCTTCCAGATTGGGCTGGAGCAGAGGAGACACATGCTGATGGCAACCACCATTGGCATGCCTTTGTTCACTTTGGCAGCCCTTTGCATGGGAGTAATCCCCGCACATTCAACATTGGGGATATCCACCCCAATATCTGGTCTTCAAAAGGGACAAAGCTGGATTTGCAGTGCATTTGGCTGTACCTCAACAAGGAGGGGAGGCCAATTTTGGGACCATGGAAGGAGCCTAAGGCCATTGGGTGCGTGGTTTTTATTCAACTTAGTCTTTTTATTAATCATTACTTTACTTTACAGTGATTTCTCCTCTATGAAGGAGGGTTGGGCAGCCGCTATTGCCACCACCTCTAGAGAGGATTTCTTTGCGACTGCTAGGGAGGCAGATCCCCGCTCCTATGTGGTCATGTTTGACAAGTTGGAGTACTATGTGGACAAGCACTTTACTCCCCCATTCCCTCCCTTTACCCCAGACTTCACTGAGTTTGTGCGGGTGCCAGAGGAGATGCGCAGTTGGGTGGCAGATGAACTGCCTAAGGTATGTGAATTTGCTCTACATTGACATAATCTGCTAATTGCTCGTGTTCTAGACTTCTCACCTTAAGACTTTAGTAGTCTGGGATCCCTCTAGGACAGGGAAAACCGCATGGGCCAGGTCCTTAGGGTTCATACCTACATGAACACCTACTGGTCACAGGATGAGTTGGATGAGGGGTGCCAATATGTCATCTTTGATGACATCCCCTTTGAGACCTTCAGGAGTTACAAGGCGTTCCTTGGTAAGTGAAATGTTCACTTTATACATCCAATACTTACCCTTTCTTTACAGGTGCACAACATACCTTTACTGTCACAGACAAGTACAAGCACAAGCGCACCTTGAAGAATTGGAGCAAGCCATGTGTGTGGCTCAACAACAAGGATCCTAGGGAGGAGACCCAGGATCAGACAGTGAAAGATTGGCCTAATGCCAATTGTATTTTTGTTAACCTTATGCACCGCCTATACTTACCTGAGGCGGTGATACCACCCATATTTGCTCCCAGGCCTGCACCTCCTTCTACTCCCCTTTTTTTACCTGGTACTATTGAGGCGCCCCATCCTGCGGTAACCCCCCTTTCTTATCTTACTCCTTCCCCTTTCCATCCTCCTAATGTGCCTCAGTCCCCTTCGGACATTTCCCAGTTTACAGAGGCGGGCACAAGTGCAGGGAATATTACAATAAATTCCCAGACAAGTTTTTTAGAGGATTTCAGACCATTTAATTACAGGTATCAGTGTAATTTACCTTTGTAATAAATTTCTTTTTTCTTTGTCTTGTAATATCATTGGTTAGCATGCGCAAATGATTATAGGTTTGGATACTCATGATAATAGTCTGGGTGGCAGGGTGAAGGTGGGGTTAGGTACGGAAGTTTAGAGGTGATAAGGAATGTGGTGTAGACAGGTCTACGAAACCCATTGCAAGTTGGACTGCAGAAGGTCTGGTTAAAATTAAAATAATAAATTCGCATTATGGGTCACATGACTGGGGGGAAGAGTAAGGGGGGATTGGCTACGCACAGATCCTTCGGTCTCCTTCAGCCCTTCAATCTTGTAGTAGATCTTGCACATGGTGTCTCAGTGTGTACAATTTATTCCCCACCCCATGAGACCATCCCCCCACCCGATCCCTGCAGGGACGTAATCAATGCGAGCTGATGACTCACGCTTACTAGGAATTTCTTGTTGAAGAGCAATAATTGCAATGCTCTATCCCCAGCACGACAGAGTTTCACAAGATTACCCATGACCTTCCAGCCAAGGAAAAAAAACTCGCTGGCTCTGTCAGTGTAGCGCGCGTGCGGCCCAGAA
>Ga0307510_10001124_pt1 | contig 28657 bp, 26 predicted proteins | sample 12_EM_MG_FD_207224 | JGI IMG/M metagenome (GOLD analysis project Ga0307510, IMG submission 207224) | Populus trichocarpa ectomycorrhiza microbial communities from riparian zone in the Pacific Northwest, United States - 12_EM | ecosystem: Host-associated > Plants > Roots > Unclassified | place... | reverse complement strand
GGGTAAGGTTTGTAACACCATTACCAGATCCCACCCAATTCAAGATGAGAATATTTATCTTATCATACTTATTTTCATTTCTTCCGCGATGGGCCGCAATGGCGTTTTTGGAAAATATCGTGCTATGTGGTATTTGCGGCCTGCCGAAGAGGTAGGTCCTCACCAGCAGGCAAGATGTGGGGCCGCTGCTGCGGCGGGGCAGGGCAGGGCAGGGCAAGGTTAGGTATGTAGAGCTATCGCACAATCAATCACGGAAATCCGATAGGCAAAATGGGATTTCCACTATACGTATGATACGATACGTATTTTTCCAACCGACCGACCGACCGACCAACTAACTGAACGATCCGACCCTTCAGTGGTAGATGGGTTGATAGGGCTATATTCGCCGGTAGTCAAAAAGTGGTCTATACCCAATACGCAATCGATTGTGGTCATTAGTGTAATATCTAATCCACGCTGCGTCGGCATTGTCTGAGGTGTGAATTCCTAGAGTGGTACAATCATGCTCGGTCACTCGGGGTAGCTGGGTGAGGATTTTGGTGATTGCAGCGCTTGGTGGGGGGAATGCGCGCATTCTTGGGCTGCAGTGGTATGTGTATGTGCAGTTGGGGGGATGCTGGGGCTGGGAAAGGTTTTCTTCTGGTTGTTTTTCCCTCCTGCTGGTATTTCCCTCAGGCCAGTTGTTCATTCTGGTTCTGGGCTTTCCTTTACTTTCTGCATGCTGGAAGTCGTGGACTCTTTCACTGCTTAATGCAAACTCCATGTATCTACTTGAGCCGCTCAGCCCATCTGCGTAAAAACCCTCATCGCCGATCATTACCTCTGCATCGATTACCTCCAACAGCGGATATCTGCAGCGATGGAGATAACCAATTGCCAAATCTCTTACAAAACTACATCAAAAATCAGGCAACCGCGGACATGTACTGTAATCCTGCTAAAGCCTAACGTACAATAATCCAGCCCATCACTTCACCGTTTCTCCAATAGGACACGCACGGTGACGACCCATGGGCATGATGTCGGATCCGGCAGCGAAATGCAGAGGATTCGCATAAATAGAAAGGGTCCACACCCCCCCCCTCTCCAAACCACTCTATCGTAAGGACCCTCCAACCAACCACCGCCGCCTCCACCACCGCCACCCCTTCCACATCATCCCACTCACAAGATTTAAAAAAAAACTATATATATAAAAAAACAAATCTCGCAGATTATTATTATTCCCGGTACTCGTAATTTCCTGAGGTTGGAAAAACGACTGTTATTGCATATGGGCAAACCCTTGAGGCTCCGGACAATTTTTTGCCATATGCAATAGCAGTCGTTTTTACAAACGTCAGGAAATTACGAGTAACTAGACTGCTTCCATTCCTTCCCCCAGTAGACCGGGTGAGCGTTCAGCGAGGCTTGGCATAGCTTGGCACCAAATTTCTGTACGCATCGGACCAATCTGCTAACAAATCCAGCTAAGCCCGGCTGGGGTGCCGCCTCACTGAACTCCCACCTGGACTATCCTTCTCGAGATCCGCTCCCCCCACCTCCAAGCAGCCACGCAAGTTGCTCATCACTGGCCTCATAGGTTGACACGTCCCTCGGCTCCCGCTGCCCTCCGCTTGGAAGACAGCTTTATTGAAGCGGTGCAGGTATTATACAAGTAGTAATCAACATTGTCGCTGCGGTATTATAACTCATTTGCATTGACAATCCGCCAGGTCTCGAAAGCACAAATCGGAAAATTGATTTTTATGCTAACGGCGGTTGTGGGCGGTTTACCGGTGGCTTCCTTTTTTCGTATTGTATGTGCGTAGGGTTTGGTGCCGTGATATGCATAATAGAGAATAGAACACACTAAAGAAATGTGCTATACCGTAAAACCCGAAATAATTGGGCATGGCGCCAGGACGTCCAGAATTTCCCCTTTGGATTAGAGGGAGAAAACACACCGAGCAGATTCTCTTTCAGCCCTCACTTGAGACAACAGACCTCACTAGGAGAGGCAACCCCGACGTCTTAGCGTGATGCCCAATTATTTCGGTTTTTACGGTATGCGACTTTCTGTGCAAACTGCCGTTTGAAACAAAAACAAAAAGAATAGTCTTTGTCAGCCATAATTGTGTGTATCATGCGCAGCACCTCATTGGTTGGATAGTTGTGGCGGCACAAGGTGTTGGACATTCCGCCAACGGGCAGCAACCGCACGGCCACAACGGACATTTTTTGCTCGTCCCGTTACCGGAGCTTTTCAACCGGTAGTGTGATACCGTAACACCTCGACAAGTCCACCATCGGGGACCTCAACATAATTCACTGTCTGAACAGCGATAGGCTTAGCGGGGCAGGTTGGGGAAATTACGAATACCAATCAATGAGATCCAATAGGCTCATAATATTAAAATAGGATAGCGCGTCTCGGATTGCGAAGGGCAGGGGCCCGATGGCCGATGGTGGGGTTATCGAAAGTTTAAGTTACGTTACTTTCCGCGAGTCCTGGTATTATGAGGCTCTGTTTATCCCATTTCCCCCATCACAATTGGGGGCTAGGTTGGCGGCTGTTTCTCTACCGTACTCGAGTAGTCTGCCTATCATCATACCCAGATGGTTGGACCCCTCTCGTCGCATTGGCATAGGTATGACATTTCGACCCCCTTGAATCCATGGTCATTCTAAACTTTAGAATAGCCCTACCCAGGTTAGTGTTGGTTGGGCTGCCTGCCCTTACCACAACCAATCGAAGAATCTGATGATGATGATAATAATAATAATAATAAAAAGAAATAAGAATAAGGAAGGAAGGAAAAACCAGAAGTGGGGGAGTTACACACTTCCTCTCCACCGTTTCTGGTAACTACTACTCGAGTACAGTACGGTCGGTGCTCGGCCTGTCCATAAGAATCTGAATGCAGAACCCTTGTCCGAGTACGGGTCGGCGGGGATCCGGTAGTTTTCTGCACAAAGTTACGAAACTTACGATCGCTGTACTCCGGCCTACCGACCCCCCCCCCCGCAGCCTACCGGTACCAGGTCGAGTGGGAATGAATAACAGTAATAAAAAAACAAAAATTAAAAATTAAAAAAACTCTGATACACTCGTGTCAAAGGCACACAGTGCCGCCGGCTGAGAGGGTGGCCTTAGAAAGTTTGTTTTTCCTTCCCCACCCCGTGCAAGTTTGTGTAACTGGCGGTCAGCACTCGTGCGAGGCTGTATGGGGCCGTGGGTTGTATCACGGTGCCTGCCGGTGGTACCAAACTGGTACTGCAACATTCACATGCAGCCCGGGGTATCCAGCAAGCCCGGCGACTCTCCGCCGCTTTCTCTCTTATCTCTTACGACACCGGTAGGCGGAATGCCTTGATTTTGGAGAACTCGGCGATCACGGTTCCTCCTGCTCATATAATATTTTTAGAAATTAAAATCGTGGAGCGGTGTAGTGGCTAGCTAGCTAGCTAGATAAGAACTTTTTAAAATTTTCTCCTTGGAGGTTGTTTGACTGGAAAAATTAATTGGGGCCCGTTATCATTTTTCGGCGCAGTGTGTAGGGTGGTATCGCAGATCGGAACTCTCTGTTACTGGGGACCCAGATTTTGGTGCGCCGCTGGCGGGTTCGCCTGGAAATTCTAACCTTCCTTCTATTGCTCGGTGGAGGCTTGGAGCGAGCTTTCTTTTTTTTTCCTTTTCTTTGATAAATGTATGGTATTAAGGAAGAGGCAGATGCCTTATCCATCAGTGAAATGGAGGGCCCTCTCACGGCCAGGGCTCTCAAGGTACTGGCATGTACAAGTACCGCTGTCACAACTTAATTCAACTGAGGGCAACATGCAGACACGGGGACACTCACTTTGCGGTAAAGTACTTGCACAGACAGAAAGCATATCACCGAGTTATATCATATCTACCCGTCACTAATTGCCAATTTCATTAATTAAGAGCGGCTGCGGGGAAATGCTCATGGGTACAAAGAGGAGGAGACAGGAACCCTCGATTGGCCAGTGACATACCGGTATTCTCCACACGTCCAAATATGTTCCTGAAGCCCTGAGACACGAGTTCGACACCATCCCCGCCGAATTTGGAAGGACTACCGGTAGGACGGATTGAGAGATTCGTTTTTGGCTTTTTCTAGCGAAGAGAGAGAGAGAGAGAGGAAGGGGGGAGGGGGTGAAAGCACTCCTTTGGAACAATCGCAAGGGTGGGGTGACACTTTAGGCAATAGAGCATAAAACGCAGGCAGAAATTTCTGGGATGCCAGATTGGCTATCATACCATACCCGCACTAACCCTATCTAAGCTAGGGAGTATGCTTCCAGTCTGTTTATTCGATTTCAAGATTTTTCGTTCGTTACAGCGAGGTTTTGGAAGAAATTCTTGATAGCTATCGCGAGGACCGTTTGTATGTATGAGAGCAGGGCTGTAATTTCCAAGAGGGTTTATTTGCAATGGCGAGGATTCCTGTACCATGCCCGCCTGTTTTTTTTTTGTTGAGTCCGTGGACGTATTCGTGATCAATATAGGAAGATGCCGGCGGACACCTTAATGCATGGCGTAGAAAACCTAAATAACAAAAGAAACTTCAAACCCCCTAAGTGAAACAAATAAGTGATAATTATGATAAATATAATCATATCCCTACTTCGGAAGCCCCTTCAATTCCGTAAATAAAACAATCAAGACCCCAATAGAGGGGCTTGGCCGACCGTGCTATCAGCGTTCTTTACTAGATTTGAGTTAGTTTCCAAGAAGATAATATTATGATGGTAGAGGTGGCGCGGGTTTATCCAACCTGTGCATGTCTTGGAATCTACTTCTACTAACTTGTATTAGTTGTTTACTTATGGGTGCGCACAACTAAATAACACTGTTTAACACATTGTGCATCTCCTAACAACTTGTGCTAGCGGCGTTACCACGGTGAGCGGGCGTATTACCTTCTAGCAACAGCACAGCTACCATTTAGCACAGTGCGGCTAAACCCCTCTAATGCAGATCCTCTGGTAAAAAGAAAAACTACCAACTCAACAGGAAAGTTTATCGTACAGTATGTTCCCAGCTTCCTTCCTACCTCATTCCATTTCCAAAGGGCCAACTCAACCCCTAACAGTTGACAGTCCCGGGCCCTCCCCTCCCTCTGGCTAGCAAAAGATGGATAATTGGTTACAATATGCTAAGGCATCTGAGGGGCTGGCTGCCCTACACTGGTTACAAGTAGCGTCCCAGTCCTGGTTTGACTAATTCTTCTGCGTATTCTCGTGCCGTGCCCGAAAGCAGAAGTTCACGAAACATATGGCAAAAATGGGATCACATCTAACCTCCCAATACAAACCCAAGGGCCCTGTTTCTTTTAGGTATCATGCTTCTTGTCTACTGCGAGCACAAGGTCTGTTCTAGATGTATATTTTCGGCAGGGCATTCCGGTACAATACGAAGGCCGTGGTTGAAATCGTGGTACGGCAGATGGCCAGAACCAACCCCGGGCGTAAGTATCGAGTTTAGGAATAGCCGAAACTTGACCTGGTGTTTATCCGCAGTCTGCTGGCATACTAAGATAAGAGTCGGGCGCTCAGTGACCGCAGATACTGTACGCATCACACTGTACGGGTGTGGGACCAGAGAGCCCCCCCCACGTTGACCAATCCATACTTTCGGATAACCCGACAATCATGAGGGTTACCGTCTTTCTTTCCTTTGCATCCTACCAATCCCGTTCCCAGCCATGCGATTCCCCCCCTCCCCTACCCAAAAATGGATCTATTTTCCCGTAGCATAGCATGGTAGGATTTACGACTCTGGTGCTGAAAAATCCATTATGTTATGATTTTGTTATTCTAACAAATGTGAACTGAGGTCTGTACGCATTGCGTCCCAATCCGCCACACTCCTCCCGAGCCTTATAAGGTCAGAACGGAAATCGGGAGATTCTAGGTCCGAGTAAAGCACCAGGAGAAGATTAAGGGATAGAGATAGACGAACTTGCGCAAGTATCCCACAACGTGTCTCAGGCTTGTGTCATAACCTAGAAGACAACCAACCTGCTAGTGCCTTCCTCTTTTTTTTCTACAAACGGTTATACATACAAGGACTGCTCGAGCTGTTTCACAGAAAATGTTAGCAATAGGGTACGTGCAGTAACAGACACAAAGGTGAAGGTGTTGTATAAGCTTGTACTTGCAAAATATCGGGCTGCTTCAAGTTCCACGATCGGGTGAGACTTCAGTCCTTATGGAATGGTCGTTGTAAATCAGGGCGGGCCTAGGAATCTCAGGAGCTGGGCTCACTGTGGTAGCGGCGGCTGCCGACGTAACATTTGGGAGACTGGTGCCGAGAGCATTCTGTAGAGGATTGAAAGGCTAAAAGTGTATATGTGAATACGTGTATGGAGGACGAGGAGGGGTGGGCATACTCTGGCAAGGGGCGAGGTTGAGAGGGTGGACACCCAACGGTCCCAACCACGAAGTCGTGAGCATCGTAAGAGAGACACCACTGCGACAAGTAAAGTAAGGCCAGCTATAATGATCCCCCATCTCTCTCCAGGGGGTATGTCTTCGTTATCGTGCTCTTGATTTTCGGAGCTATCGCGTTTATCCAACTGGGACAGCATGGCCTGGATGAATTCTCTCGTAGGGGGCATGACGGCTCAGTACAGCAAGCACAGCAGAGCAGATCTGCAGACAATAAATGGATAGATCGTGGATCCGTTGTTCTCCTCTGGAAAGCTTCCTCGAGCATAGTAGGAGCAAATGGGATTTTGTAGAATTTATGAAAGTAACGATAAAGCTGTCTGTTTCCGTCAGAGCCAAAGAAAGCGTGGCAGTACAGTTAGTCACTAACGGAAGCCCTCCCGCAGACCTGGATGAGGGAACTGGGGTCTGCATAGTGTGAAGTACCCGCTCGACACTCTTCCTCAGAGACCCTTTTTGCACCCACAGGAGCCATTTTCACCTCCCTCTCTGGCGGGACAATGCCAAAATTTGGCAGTACATAGCAGTTATCCAGCCGATAGAAAGATTTAGGGTGTTTTCAAGAGGGCAACGGTGGGAATTGTCTATTTTTCGTTAAATTCGGGGTTTACGGAGCTATTGATGAAGGGCCTAGTTGAAAAGGTTGTTTACCACCAAAGCGCTCTCTCCCTCTCTGGCTTTTGCCTTTCCTGGTTATTCCTTATTTGGTTCTAGTGTAACGTTGCCGGTTGGTTGTCTCTGGAAGCCAAGCCTGAATCACCCCTACCGGTATCGTCCATCTCGCCTTGCACAACATGGAGATCAAGGCACGACCCTACGATCAATAGGTCCTAGTATCAGAACACAGAGATTAGAGTGATGTATAACTAATTATCCGTGCCTACTGAATTGGTACTCGGATATATGGATGCTTCCTGCTGTTACCTGTGGAGCGAGGGATGTCTGGTCACCAGCAGCTGGACAATGGCAAATAAAGTTCCTTAGCAGACATACCCGAAAGGGATTGACTTGTGGTCACACTCTACTTCAAGTTGGCAGGTTAATATCATTCCTATGCCAGGATGAGTGTCCCCCGGCTCTGCTATGGTCCTTCGCGGCGGGCTCCGGGCAACCTAAAACCTCCTCTTGCGGCCAAAACGAATCAGATTTTTAAATTGGGAATAGCTTCCTCTCAAGAGAGTAATGCTGTTTCTTCTTGTGCTTGCGCTTCTACTCGCACGCCAAGATTTGGTTCGCCCATTTATACGGGCGGGTGTGGGCCTGCTCTTTTCTGCCAAAGGAGTGGTGTACCAGTAGTGTGCAGCAGATGAGAGGGTCTAACTCTCTCTACAGCACTGTAGCTTATGCAGCGAACCAGATGCCTATGATATGAAACTGTCTAAACATGTAGCAAGGCGGTTCAACACCCAGGAATTCAATCCATAATACCTCATGGAAGGAGCCTGTCTATGTCGCGTAGAGCAGACACCTGCCCCAGGCAAGGTGTATCCTAAAATACGAGTCGTAGGTTTGTGATGCGCAGAGATTTCTTGCTATATACTTTGCGAATCCCTGTTTACGGATAGCTCTTTCTGGGACAGGTATTATTGCATTACATGTTTGCGCGTGGATGGCCTCTGACCAGCTGTCAGTCTACCTGCAGGTTGTATGACAGAAGAAGAAAACAATAATGTAACTCCAGTCTAGTGATATGATCGTGGTGAACTGCCAGCTGTGTATTAGGACACTAATTCCCCAAACAGTTAGACCTCCTGCTAGTTGTGCACGCTGATGGCACACCAGTCTTTGGCGGAGAGGAAGCAGCTTGCACTCGACCTACAAATGAGAAACCAACTCTTCGTGCAGAGGCACGGATGCAGCTGTCTAGATAACAAATTCGAGCTAATCCACGATTTTTTGTCTTCACCTAAGGCCGTAGGGGAAGCTGCAATCGTGAGTTGGCACTGAAGCTGCTGCGTACCATTATTAAACATTCCTTTACAGCATGATTCCAGTCATTGATCCTTAACCCATTAGTAAAACAAAAATAGAGAAGCTATTAGAGGTTCACAAAGGTGTCTCTTACAAAACCACAAGAGGAAATATTCTTGACTGCTTTTTTCCAGAATGCCAATAATCCACATGCCTGGGTTCACCAGGAACTTCCGGTGGAGGGCAGGTTTTTGTTGGCCAGCACTATCCACTCAAACCTTTGAGACATTCCAGCCTAATTCGAAACGTTAGCTGCGTACATATTTGAGTACTGGTAATCGTGGTAGGGAAAACTTAGCGGCCCTGAAGAGTTGAAGTGCTTAGAGTACCCCAAAACGATCCTGCTCAGTATTGTCATGGTTTACTCCCGGTTATTAAATAGGATGGCATTCAACATTCTAAACTAGACCGGGACATCTCAGTGGCCGGCATGACAGACAATCATGCTTGTGTAGCACCAATCATGCCATGTCACGGTAAGATCTCTGACCGTGTTAGTATTGCCGTTTGTAGAGCTCTTGACCTGACCCGATTGTCTGTAAACGCGCTTATCGAAATAAAAAGGCAAAAAGGGAGGAACAACCGGCAAGAAGCAGCTGCACATATGATTGAATTATTTTCTGTAGCTCTGCAGCGCATGGTCCAACTAGTCGTCAGCTTGGGTGGTTCTTTTTATTTTTTCTATCCATCCCCGAAAAAGGCCTTGTGGGTGCTACCTGACGCCGCCTCCTGCCTCATCGCTTCTTTAAGGTTGGAGGCGGGGTAATCCACAATTATCTATTCCGGAACTTACCGGTAGATCCCCTTAAGAGGGGAGGTCTGGAAATATAGCAGTGTTAGTTCCTGGAGTTAGTGATTGCGAAGTATGGTATATCATTTGTTCTAAGGCATGGTAGTCCCACAGGGCCCTTACTCGAGTACAGCCCCCAGTACTAGTACAGGTGTCATTAGGTGAAGTGTTCTACGGCACCATTCGCTCACCAGCTTATTCTCTAGCCCCCACTTCCGATGCTTGCACTTGCATATACAATACTTGTATTATTATTGACTTGTATTTTTTTTTCTTTTTCTTTGCCCCATCCCACGTTTTCCTGTTGGCTTTTTCTTTTTCTTTCTTTTCCTCGGGTTTCCCTTGATCACTGCGCAACACGAGCAATCCTCCTCCCGCGCCACAGAGATCGATCAACAGTGCCCGGAGGGAGGAGCAAGTTTGTTTGTTTCTCTTTTGTTTTGCTTTTTTCCAACCGCGTCCGTTCGTTCTTCCCTTGCCCCAGAACCATAACTACGTTTCCGAAAGCGCCTTGCCCTGAACTATAGGTCAAAGATGCCGCCTATCCTGCGGGCTGAGGCCCCTGGCGCCTATGACAGCAGAAGAATCGGGATGCTAAATCTGGTGCCTCCTCCGCCTGCCTGTCTGTCCCTCGGTCCGTCTGGCGGTCCGTCCCTAAAAAAGTCTATCTAGGAAGATACATCAGGGAGGAAAAGAGGCAGGAAAGAGAAAAGGAAAAAAAAATCAGCTCGTCCTCACCCTTGCCCTTGCTTGCGCCTTCAAGCACACTCCTTTGGATATTTTCTTCTCTAACCAATTGAGTGCGGAAAGGGGACCATTCCCCTGGGGCTCGAAGCCCATATGGGGGTCTGTCCGGGGCACCGTTAGCGTAGGGCAACAATTCTGGGGAGTGTTTATTGCCGGTTTCTCACTCTTTTCTTTTTTCTACAGGCTTTTTCCCTTTCTTTCCTTTTTTTTCATCAGGAGGCGAACGAGCGAACGAGCCTAGTCAGATAGAAAACCAAACCCGGACAATGCTTTGGCCCAGCGATAGAATGATATGGAAACCGCGGTGGCTTTAGTGACGCAGGCTCACGCCCCCGTGACTCAAATTAATAGAGTACGGTAATTAGGAGTGGGCTATCGGGACTTATAGCCGGGGAAGGGGGGAGGTGGGTGGATTTTCAGGTAGTAGCTTACCCCCCGGGAAATTGGGGGGATCGGAGTCTTTGATGAGTGCTCTTGTGGTGAAATGTGAACTTTGAAATGGGGAGGAGTCTGGGAATTGCGGCCGTGCAGTTTTGCAAGACAGTTCCAGGGGAAGATGGGGTGAATACGCTGCTGAGGGCTCTGTAAAGATGCCTTTGCAATCCTCCAACCTATTATATCGCGGCCATATTCAAATTGAAGGGCATCGTATTGGCTTCAAGGAACTTTAGTATGTTCTTCGTTCGCCCTCCGTACGACAACCCAGAGAGCTAGGCTCCGTCGCGAAGCCCTATTATCAACCATAGCCCCATGATCATCACGAAAACAATTCTCGAGGGAAGGATCCCATTGCTCTCTATGGCCTCTCCAGTTGTATTAACAGCCCATGTCTCTAACACCGCTTAGACATCCTATCTCTACTTCTCCATCCCTACGGCGTTTGGCCCTCAGGCCCCTCCAGCACTCGAGCTGGAACACTCCACCCATTATTTCCTCAGACCCCGAGTATATATCAGAAGGCTCATCATGCCAACACAAGGAAATCCCCTACGTGCTCTATTCCTTTGCATCACCCGAGAGATGCCCCAAAATCAAAATCTTCTTGAGCGAAATCTCTAACATTCATACACGCTCACTCGTGCGTGTCTTGGCAAACCCCCAGGAATCACCGCGACAATAACGGCAACTACACAAGCGAAAGCTATGGGTGAAATAACATATTTGAGGTGAGATAAAGTGACCGTGGGATACACGTTAAGCGTTTCATTAACCCTCATTCCCTTTAAAACAAACACTTGCACGCCTCGGTACCGCCCCTATCCAAGTACCCGTTCCCTTCCAAAGCCACATTTATCTCACCCGTCATGTCCAGGGGATAAGCTGTGCCTTTTGGTAACAGGACCGTGTGTAATTTCGAAAGCTAATTACTATACCTGCTTTTAGAGAGAGCCACCAGTATATGAATCGAATTGTGGTTTGGTGAAATGTGCGCAGGTTTTCACATGTTATCCCAAACAAAGAATGGTACCCCAAGACCTCCTAGAGTGCTAGTGTTCACAATACCCCCAAAAGCCCACCCAGAAACCTCCTTACCTTTGTACGGCCTAAGAGTCCTAGCTAGCGGTAAAAAGATAATTTTATGGATGGGGGACGTCTTGCTTTGCAGGCTCTGCTCAACTGCATAAGCGCCGTGCGGAGTCCAATGTTTCCCCCTCAAAGTTTCCCTATTTGTGGTTCCTGTCGAGTGATACTCTATGCCCATGAATGCTGTCTTGGCACACCGGAAGAGCCTCACAGCGTTTACCAAATACCGGTACCTGCAAGCACACCAAAACAAAAAAAAAGTACTGGTAGGGCAATCCAGAACGGAGCAACAATTCCTTCCCCTTTCCCAAGCGGAGTATACAACCTAGAAGGAGTTCGCTATCATCGGTTTTCAACGCTCGATGCGACAATGCTTCTTGGTCCGTAGGCTTCTCTTGCCCTTCGAGCGGGCATCTCCCATAACCTCACCATCATGGCAGGCACCGCTACGGTTATCGAGATACTCGCCCGCTCACTTACCACTGCCGCAGAGGTTTTTCTCAGGGTCCGCTAGGACTTGCTTCGGGAGGATTTCTCCAGAGCTGGAGAAAAGAATTAATGATATTCCATTGGAGAGGTTTAGGAATTTTTGCATCGTGGCGCATGTGGTGGGTTTTCTACTTGTTTGCTCGTTCGCTTGCTTGCTTTGTTTAGCCGGTTAGTGGGTGCAGCCAGAGCTGATTGAGGTGCTTCAATTCCATAGGATCATGGGAAGAGCACTTGTATGCTAACTCAATACCCGGAATTTGAGAGGGAGATTCTTTTTTGGGGGGAGGCATGTAGGGGGACGAATCGTTGCTAATGTTTCTTCGAGTGAGATAGTGAGTGATAGACTTCTGGAGCTTACGGGGACTATCGCTCCTGGCGGGAACAAACAGATTTTGGACAAACTTGATGTAGAACGGGAACGGGGGATAACCGTTAAAGCGCAGACATGCAGCATGATTTATAATTATAAGGTTTGCGTCGATTATCTTCATTATCGAACTATTGCTTATGGTGGAGTAGGGAGAGGATTATCTCCTCCATCTTGTAGATACTCCCGGACATGTTGATTTCCGAGCAGAAGTATCTCGAAGTTACGCTTCATGTGGAGGAGCAATTCTCCTAGTTGACGCATCGCAGGGTGTCCAAGGTACCTGCGTCTAACTCCATATCCCCACAACCTAGACTCTAACAGCGGAGTCCACAGCACAGACAGTTGCCAATTTCTACCTCGCCTTCGCTCAGGGTCTACATCTCATCCCCGTAATCAACAAGATCGACTTATCAACAGCAGATCCCGAGATGGCTCTCGACCAGATGAAATCCAGTTTCGAACTCGATCCTAAAGGTGCGGTTTTAGTTTCTGCTAAAACAGGCCTGAATGTTGAGTTAATATTACCTGCTGTCGTCGAGAAAATACCAGCGTAAGAGCCCCCTTTCCTTCTTTCCGGTGAATGGTCCCTTCGAGTGTGAGAAAACGGACTAGATTTCTTACTATTCAACAGTCCTGTAGGTTCTCATAGGGCTCCGTTAAAAATTCTCCTAGTCGACTCCTGGTACGACATGTACAAAGGTGTCATCCTGCTAGTCCGGGTCTTTGAGGGCACGCTCCGGTCCGGGGATACCGTCGTCTCCTTCGCTACGGGAAAGAAATACATCGTTGGAGAACTAGGCATCATGCATCCCCTCGAGAAAGCGACTTGTTCCCTACGTGCGGGTCAAGTCGGATACGCATACTTTAATCCGGGAATGAAGAAGAGCTCCGAGGCAAAGGTCGGGGATACATTTACGCATGTCGGTATGGAGAATGTTGTTCAGCCGTACCCAGGATTCGAAGAACCGAAACCTATGGTTTTTGTTGGAGCATTTCCAGTAGATCAGTCAGAGTTTAATCGGCTAGATGATAGCATCAATCAGTTAGTTATCAACGACAGGAGTGTTACGCTCCATAAAGAGTCTTCAGAAGCTCTTGGGCAGGGGTGGAGGTTGGGGTTTTTGGGTTCGCGTCATTTGCTCTTACTATCACTCGGATTTCGTTTTGGTGCTGACTGATGAACTGAAGGTACGCTGCACTGCTCAGTGTTCGAGGATCGCTTGAGGCAGGAGCATGATACCTCAATCATCATCACTGCCCCAACAGTGCCATACATGATCAGATATAAGGATGGCACCGAAGTCATCATCCGAAATCCGCACGAATTTCCCAATCCCGACATGGAATACAACAAAATCGAAGCCTTCTACGAGCCATTAGTTCTTGCCACCGTCACCCTCCCAAACGAATATCTTGGGAAAGTTATTGAACTCTGCGAGGTACATACCTAGATACATCCTCCCATCCCTAGTACTTTTCAGAGATGCTAAAAACGGAACCAGTCAAACCGCGGCACACAAGTCTCCATCGAATTCTGGACAGCTAGCCAAGTCATCTTAAAGTACAGAATCCCACTCGCTCAGCTAGTCTCGGACTTTTTCGGAAAACTCAAAGGCATAACGAAAGGCTACGCATCACTAGACTACGAAGACGCCGGGTACGAGAAAAGTGATGTGGTGAAACTACAATTGCTTGTGAACAGAGAACCCGTGGACGCGATTTCCCAGGTCCTGCACAGAAGCCAGTGTCAGAGGATTGGTAAACAGTGGGTTTCGAAATTCAAGGAGTATGTGGATCGGCAACTTTTCGAGGTGGTCATACAAGCGGCAGTGGGGAAGATGATTGTTGCGAGGGAGACGGTAAAGCCCGTTAGGAAGGATGGTGGAGTTTTCGAATCCTCGTTGCTTTGGGGGCCTTTCCACTGATTGATTGCATAGTTACCGCAAAGCTCTACGGCGGCGACAGAACCCGGAGAATGAAACTCCTAGAGAAGCAGAAGGAGGGAAGGAAGAAGCTGAAAGGCAAGTCCTCGCATCCGCATGCAAGCAATATGAAATACTAACTCATCATGATCAGCCATCGGTCAAGTCACAATCGACCAGAAAGCTTTCCACGGCTTCTTACAGAAGAACTGATAGATACCTCACAAAACGCCGAATAGATTACATTTCATTTGGAATAATTATTCTGCTGTAAATAAGAAATGCATACATAAGTGTTGAGATGCGCATCTCTGTATGGTATAACGAAAGCCACGCTTGGTAGCGGAGGCTGTATCTAGAAATATTCCCCCATGTTGGATTGTCACCGTTCAGGCTACGACTTTCCGCCCAACGATCTAGAATATTCTAGGCGTTGATAGGTATTGGCCATTTGATTGTGCCATATTATGGAGACATGGGGCCACTACGGACCACATAGCTTGTTTCTCGGACAACCTCGGGTGATATATCGTGAGCACGCACATCACCCGTATAACTCAATCGGCATATGTTCACTCTTATGATATGATCGTGGGAAAAGGAGTTAGTCCTACTGCTAGCATTCATAGACGGAGTTTTAGCTATATATCTCTTGCACCACGCTCTACCACCTCTCTCTCCCATTACGGTTATAAAATACGTTCCGCATATACCTCTTCCTAACACCCCAAACTGAACTCATGAAGTAACAAATACTGTATCGTGGCACGAACCTTAATAATAATATTATTATACATATTGTCCTCAACGAACCCTAGCTCCAAACTTGAAGCCATCCACGATGGCCCATCCCATAGGGAAAACAGAATAAACTCGTTCTCGGGGTGGACCTGTCCAAAGGAGTACTCACACATTATCACTCGTAGTTTGTGCCAGTAGGTATTTACAACGTGAAGCACATTTTTAGTCCTTTGGTCTCTCGCATGAAGGGATATAGTAGGTGCTCGTTATATGGAATGTGCACTAGCCTCTGCTCAGGTTGTTATTTATTTTTTCCTCACCCTCTTGAGTCTTGTTCGAGAACTGATCGGAGCCCTCGGTCTTGGGCTGACTTACCCGTGATATCCGACCGGGTGGTGCTCTTTAGGAAGGCTATTCGTGAGGAGTTTGTGAGCACGCTAGGTGCCGCCGACTCAGTCAGTCAGCCAGTCGGGGGGCCGGTGTTAATATATCATTCTCTTCACACCGACTCATCCAACTCGGGCTCGTGACGAGTCCCTGTTGGAGGCCAGTTCCCCTTCTTTTCTCCTGCTTGTGCTATGGGAAACAGGTTAGTTAGGGATCTTGGGATAGGCAGCTGTGCAGTGCAGACAGAAAGGGGGCATACTTCAAGGCAATATGAGGGCACGGGTAAGGGGTTGGTTCGTGCGGGAATCGTTTTTCCTGACATCTTGGTATTGTCTATGTCCCCGACGCGTGGTGGGAATATCATTATTGTGCGTTAAAGACGTAATGGGATCCACTTCCTCCTTCCTGCCTTCGGGGGAGTAATCCATCCGCGAGCATCCCCGGCGGTCTGGCGTAAAGTCGGCTGAATAGGGAGATATGTGGTATGATCCAACCCCCCACTATACTTTACAATCCGAGTAGATATGGAGCAAGAGACCCCCCCCCCCCCACACACAAAAGTTCCATATATCATATCATACCACGGTAGGTAAATAGAGCCCGTAGCAACGACCTCCAAATTTCGAAAACAAAAACACCATCCTCACCAACCAGTTCTCATAGACCATCTCCCAAAAGACCGATTCACCGCTAGAGCTTAAATGGGATGCTGGGTGGGAGTTCTACTCCTCCTCCTCCTCCAGGTCGGGAGGAGCGCACCCATCACAGTAGATAATCAAAGCCCCTTTTTCCCAATAGTGTTCAGGGCTCAGTTCCGTTATTCGAATGATAATAACTATACATCCTACATATGTGCAGTACTTGCTTGCAAGGCAAATCTAGCTATAAAAAAAATCAAAACGCGAGTGATCTCTTATGACAAAATATAGGCTTGCTGATAATAAAGTGGAAGTATTATAGCTAGGCAACGCCCCCAATACACAGCATCAATCCAACATATTTTCAACGAAATTACGCGGCGATGTGTGGAAAGGAGTTTCAAGGGTTATTTAATACTACAAAATTGGAAAGGAAGTATTTGCACTATGCCAATTATTTCCCTCCCTTTACCTGGTAACCTCCCGAGATCGCATGGGAACTCCTATACAGCAAGAGCTTGGGCGAGCTGAAGCCGTTGAACAGTTCTTGAATCTCTACTGGTGGGAGCTGTGGATGATGCCGTCCCCTTCTCTCTCCCTCGAGAAAGAGAAAGAGGTAAAGACAAATGTTTCATTATTAATTCTAGATCCTTTCTCTCCGCCCCTTCCTCTCCTACCCACAACACGCCCTTGAGCCCATGGCAAAGAGTCGGATTTGTCCGGGGTTCGAGAGTCCCTTAAAATCCCGCCAGTTTCCTATTGGACGGGATTTCTTATTAACTCCCCTACCCTATGGCGGGGGTCCCTCAATGGCAGGTGAGTCCCGCTGAGGAAGAATTGAATGTACGGGCGTAGGAGCTAATTAGTCAACCCCGCAGGCTAGTTTTTCGAGTATTACTGTGGGAGCAAGTAATCTACCCCACCGGCAGATCTACGGTGATGGAGGGAAAGGAAGGAAGGGAGTTCCGCTAGAGGTTGTAGTTGTGGTAATTATCTTTTGTCATCAAGTGTTGATGGTGTTGCGATAGTAGTGGAAGATGCGCCCTCAAAGGAAGAGAAACTATAGATGTTAATCACCGATTGCTAAGGATAAGAATTCCTCTATTCGAAGGAATGATCGGGACGGAAGTGTCAGTGATGAGGTTTTAAAGGGGGGGTTCGGTGGTGAGAGAAGCAAGACACGGTTTAGAAAGGGTCACTGGTCACGGATGGAAGGCCTAAGGCCGGCATGCACCATACATTGGTAATGCATAACAAAGGGGTGCTGCGCTGTGGGCGGCCTATGGGGATCTCGTTCAGGGTGGCATGTTGGACTTCGAAATTGGGCGTCAAGAGATATAGGGTGTAGTAGTGCGGTAGGCGGGGTCGTTCATAGAGTCCATGGCAGAGGTAGCTACTCCATAATCACCCGCTCTGCACTTGCTGCTTGGACTAATGGACTGGCTAACCCCATGATAGGTCCATTTCTTGCCAAGGTTCTCTAATATTAGTACTGAAAAAAGAGGGAGGTAAAGCACTATAACTCCCAAATTCGCATTGTGCCCGAGCCCATTTCACATCAATCTTTCAACGACACCCTCACTCCTGTGCGTTGATCACTTCCAGGATGTACATACCCGGCCTGAGCATCCGCCATCCCCGTCATATATGCTCTCTGCCCATCGGCATTACCGATACTATCGTGCACCGTACTTAAGCCCTGCTTGGTCCCTTTGACCCAGACTCATTGTGAAGTGGGATGAATAGGCGGCCAAGCTACCGGCAGCATCCCCTCCCTTGACTTCACCATCGTGTGCTATTTGGAGCGTTGTGCCGGAGAAGTAAATGCCTTCAAGTTCCTCACCAGACTCCCCGGAGGCCACAAAAATCCAAACCCCTTCTGCAGCCTGTGGCCTATGTCACACTCTCCCTCCCAACAACCGCCGATCCGCGATCCTTCCTTGGTAATAGCTTGTACAGTTAAAAGCTGAGAAATTCTGTATAAAACGAAGAGGCAACAACCGGGACAACCTCCAAGCTCGGTTCGAGCCTCATCTAGTACACATAACCTATTAGCATTTTAAGCAACCCAGGGCATTAGGAGGCCAACATACCCAAGAATATATATGGCAGAGGCATGAGTGGATCGCTCTCAATGAACCTCTTCAGACAATCCTAGTCGTAGAGCGGCATATATCTGGATGGGTATCGGGCGTCCGGCGGGTCTCAAAACACATTGCGCCTATGTAACGTCAGAAAAGAAGAGATAAAAAACAAAATACCTAGGAACAATAAAGACATTCGAATATATCCAGGCTGGCTAGTAACTAGGAGTAGACTTTTCCAGGATCAGAGGTATACTTCCGAGTTCACCATTCGTCGAATCATCTGGTATGAAGGAGGACTGACGGTCCGGATGTGAGCTTCGAAAAGTTCCCCCATGTGCAGTAGGGGTGATTATATACCAGCGCACTACAGCTCGGGCCACCCCGCACCGGCCTCGAGGATTTCGAGGCACCCAGGTTATATTTCCCCAGGAGGGGAACCGAGCCGAGCCGAGCCCAAGGTTAACCCCGCCCTCATCTAGTTCGCATTTGCATCAGAGGCTCAAGAATCCCAAGGCAGGCACGAGCCGGCTCGACTTGCGAGGGGAGTGGCCCGTGGCATACACCAGCTAGCAGTTTACAGGTGTGGTCACTAGCCACTCACGGCAAGTTGTGAGGCATTCAAAGTTGATTTTCCATCATACGTCGAAGCCCCATAATATATTTTTTACTACTATGTAGCCCGTAGTCGCAACGACTAACTCTCCCTCCCACACCTCGCACATTCTTGAGCCGAGTGATATTTGTGATTCTCACAAAACATCACTCGTTATAGTGCAAACGTGAATCCGGCACGCACAGCCTGCATCCCTCCATCCCAGGCAGGGCACTATACAGCACCCGCCGACCGTACATTCCTAAATCGCAATTAAGCCCCGAGGCCCCTATCCGACATCCTGCTCGCTGCACCGCCACCATAAAAATCCTAGGATCGCTCCCTGCTGGACATTTAAAAATCTCGGCCCCTATGATAGCCGCCAGGGCCGTGAAAGCCATGTAGTCAAAGACCCATTACAGCCCACCGCATATTTCATAACCCTTCGAGAAACATTTAGGTCTACCGGTACAGCTACTGATTGGCTGAGCAATACCAATACCATTCAGAGTCTTACGGTACCCCACCTCGAGGTGAACCGCCGTCGTACCAAAGCGAGGGTACCAAACCTGTTGATCACTTTCTTTTCCAGTACTTCCCTCCCCTCCAAGATGCCAGTGCGTGTCGGGTCCTTCCCCATTGGATTGAGCTGGTCCAGGACAGTGCTCCAGTTATTCCCGGTCTTGTGCTCGAGTAATCCCGTTTTGTGCTTCGCTGCCCCTTTTCCCCTGGGGGCTGCAGTGAAACTGAAACAAGATATGATTCGCTGACGCGAGTGGAATTTTCCGACCGTTTGCTAGCCTGCCTGCATCACCCCTGGATGAGGCATCGGGGCAGATTACCGATATGGCAGCCAGTGAATGTTTGTCCCTTTTTTTTCGCCCTTTGTTTGTATTTCGTTTATTTGGATCGATTTTACGGTCGGGCGGGTCGTTCGTTCTTTACACGGTCGTGGTGCTGCACCCGTTGTTGTTATAAAGCTGCTCGGTCGGCCTGACCCGGTTCGGGAGTTGGGGTTGAACAGTCCAATGAGACGAATGTGCTTGTAGGAAAGAGCTGGGGGAGTCAGTCAGAAATCCTGAAATTTGACAGAGAGGGTAATTTGTACTACGATTGGTAAGTGTAACCAGAAATTGAAATTGAGGATGGTAAGAGGATTTTTACAGCAGTGGACTCACCCCTGATGTTCTCCTTTTCCCTCGCCTTCCCCCGCTTCTTCTGCTCCCTCTGTAATGGCTTGATTCCTTTAGAAATGCTGCGGTTTTGTCTGAGCTACTGCAAAATGCAATGTTGGAGCTCTCAGTCTCGGCCTTCGCTGTGGCATGTAGCCGAGGTAGTTGCAACACTACCGGTATGGCAGCCTGACAAGCTCTCCAGGATTGAACAACCCCTCCGAAGGAAGACTCAATCCACGGGAAGGAAATATCCCCCATGAAATCGTCAGTCAAAACCTATGGGGAAGCCCGCTCCCGAAGGCTTAATATCATAAAATGGAGTGAGTAGAAATTTAAAGTTTGTACAACAGGGTGAACACCTTTGAGTTGAGAATCTGAGTAAGCACAATCCGTTCCAAAATTTCAGCCCCACCATATGCCGTATCAAGGTCTCACCGCCCCTCCACCAGCCCGAGAGATACACTCGCAGGTGAGAAAAAGGAAAGAAAGAAACATTATAATTTATTCTGGACCCTGTGGTTCGGATGATTCCGAGAAGAGGAGGTGGCGGAAACCGCCAGAGGAAGAGGTCTGGAAAGGACTGTGGGGGGAGAGGTAAAAAGCATCCCGCAATTCTGACGTCGAATATACACAGCCCTACCATGTGCATATCTATCCCTCATACCGTATAATCTGGCGAAAGTCGGATTGACGCCACTGAGGATTTTCTTGAACCTGTCCAACACCGTGGTCTATATGTTTAAACTGTGGCGAATTCGCCTTCTTCGCGCCCTCCTGTTGGCACGGTTGCCTTAGTTTCTCTTTAGCTCCAGTCCGACTTTTGCCAGATTATACGGTATGTATACTAGTATTACAAGACGCCTCCTCCGCTCTTGGTGGCCGCTTACAGCGCCATGCAGTGGCTGGCCTCTACTCCAGGCCCCAAAAACACTATTTCCCAGTTTAAAAGCCTAGTGTAAGATTCGCTTAGATAAAGTATTGGCCTGGGGGGGTCTCGAAGGCAACCTTAGATCTGCAGCTATCTTTGTTTCCTCTTAAAATTATATGTATCATACTGCACAGTATATTTTAGTCTTTAGGCTTCGTTTTTCAGCTGGATGGATTACTTGTTGACACTAAGCATGGGCGGCTGAAGGCTGCACCAAACATTCGATAGCCAAGACTGGCCTCCGTGTGTGCTTGTAAGACCAGTGGCTCCAGGGAAACAAAGTTTCCAGGCTCCAGAAGTTTCATTTAGAAGGCCAGAAACACAAGCACCTTATAATCGTAATTTGGCATATCGACGGATCGATAAGCATCTGTGCTGCACAGTACTTGACGATACCTCTACAGGAGCCAATGCAACACTCAGCCCTACAAGTCTTCTACTACCGTATTCCAGTATTTATATCTCCCTACTACAGTTTGTAGGGTCCGGTAGGAAGTGATGGAACAATTATTCAAGGTTAACTAGCCAAATATACCTCTGTCTATTCCAATTACCAGCAATAGGTTCCAACCCTTGTACTAACACTACCGGATGGAGAATTTCGCCCCCCCGGTGTGACAAGACCTTTGTGCCTGGCCTCATCATGGCTTAGAGGGATTGGGTACCGTATCAGCATTGTGCTTACACATAGTGCGCTCCATCGTGGAGGAATAGGAGCCGTTGAATAGTATGATCCAACCGGTAATACCTCCGCACATTAGGCATACAATACATATCGGTCGAGTATGGCTTGGCAAGAGGGTAAAAATCGCTTTATTGGGTTAAACTGAAAAAATTGGCCGATCCGCTAGCGTACCGGTAATAGCATTGGAGAAGGATTAGCTTCAAGATACGGCAGGGTATAGCGGTACGGGCAGTCAAGCGTTGAGGAAGGAGGTAAAAGTGGATAGGGTTTGAAAATGTCTGATGGAGGACGTGGAGTCAAAAGAGGAGTGCAGATGTTTAGTTGGAGTTCTTGCTGTTCGTGCAGTGGACGGGTATTATGTGTGGAGAGGTGCAAAATTTAGATCCGCCGTCTTGTCTATCGATAAGGATTACAGGCACCTCCGCAGTTAATAGAGCCAATCACCATAGATATCCATCGTGCAGTGTTCGTTGTCAATAATACCAAGAGGTTGTCAGCTCTAAATAACAAGCACGAAACTTCGAGCGGGGGGAGTCTTTAGAAAGGGTTATCGAGCTGTACAAAACTGGAGGATCAAGTACGGTAAGCTATATTCCCCAACGATGAATAACAGACTTTGGGATATCTGCGACTTTCAAAGGCGGTATGGACAAGGGAATGAATGGGATAAGAGTTACTGAGTGATGTCCATCACAGAACGTTCAAGCGACAAACTCTGCCCAGGTAGGTTGATTGTGCAAAGTGGCTCACTGTAGCTGAAGTGATCTGGCTACCCACGATCTCAGACAGCCGGACTGCAAGAACTTCTTGCCTCTTCCTTGGCATCCTATATCAGGTTAGAGTAGCTAAGGCTGAGTGTGCCACACTGCATTCTACCGGGACAGTGCAATACACCGTACCGGTAACTCTCTTGACAAGGCTTCGCCCAACCTTCTTTTTTTTCCTTCTTCTAACTTCGGATCCAGCTGACAGTATCATCCGAGCGGCGACTGACCTTCGATTTCTCGACGATTTAGAAGTGCAAATCGTGTTTTGCGGAGTTTGATAGTTTTCTGCCATGTAATGTTTCCCTTTTCCATTCTTCCTAAAACTCTCACCGTGGCGGTACAAGTACGGGAGTCTATCGTCAGAGCGGTAAGCTTTCTCGATTAACGCCTGAGGACCAGAGATGCACTTGCAAGGATAGGTGGCCAGCTCGACGAGTCGGTAAAAATCAAAGCTCACCACCGCTTCACTCGACCTCAGAGGGTGGTGCGGCTGAGGCGAAGAGAATAAGCACCAAAAAGAAAAAAGAAAAGAAAAGAAAAACATCAGTAGATGCGAGATGCAGAGAAGTGGACCGTGTCATAACAACAACAGCAATTCGTTCGTTTTGGTCAGCAGCTGTAGAGAAATTGTGGCGCACCCTGCACGGATCCTTGGCAACGGACAGGTGACTTGAAGATTTTGGGATGTCCTCTCGGAATACTCGTAGATTTGGAACTAGAAGGAATAGGTAAAATGTGTTGGAATACAGTTAGATCAGGGAAGGGATTATCATCATTTGCCTTCGCTTGTTTGAAGGTGCGTGCGCAAAAGCTTACCCAGGGGGCCTAACGCAGCTGCGAGCGAGCATTGCCCGATATAGTAAGCAAGTTGAGGGTGGAAGCGGGGGTTCACTGCCACACGTGCAAGGATTCCAATGAACCCTTGTTTGTAGCCACAGCACTTTTGGAAGGACCGCAGGGCGAGAGTCCAGAGGGGCAGTATGATAGGGAAAGGAGTAAGCCAGTCCAACGAGACGCTGCCCACCCCCTGCGATGCGTGGAAAGAGCAAAATATGCACGAGTAGAGCCCGAAAAGATTTAGTCGGGATTAGGGGGAAGGGAAAGAAAAAAAAAAGGGTGTTGGCGAATCCTCCATTCTCACGTTTCAGAGGAGAAAAAGAAGCCCTTGCGCGCACCGCTTTTAACTCGTAGGCCTCCTCCTTTTCAGACCTCTCCTTCTTTTCTTCTTCCCTTTCTCCCTTTGCTCTGTCCCCCATCCCCGCTCTACCAAACCCCCATTTCATCTCTCATATTGCTAGCCTCCTGAACGAAAAGAGAGAGAGAGAGAAAGAGAGACATCTCTTTCTGTTCCATTCCTCGCTTGGCCATAATTAAAGGACCCTCCACCCCCTGAATTCCCGTGCCCCTCCAACCTCCTCTTGAGGGTAAAATCTCATTAGCCCAGAGAGCTTCAACGGATCCCACGTGAGGTAAAACAGCTTTATTTCTCCTTACAGATCTTGTGCAGCGGGAATCTACACAATGTCATATCAAGGCGGGAATCCCCAACCCGGGCATGGTGATGACCATACCCATCAATACCCTCCCTCCACATACCATATGCCCCCTCCAAGAGACTACGACTCCGACGACGACCAAGAGCGAGTCCCCCTTAACACCCAACAACAAACAGGTGGTGGACCTTTCCAAGCACCATTTGACGATCCGATGAGCCGCTCAACCACCCCTGGTGGTTCTCAACGCCCCAACACTGGCTATTCTCTTTCCGAGAGCTACGCTGGGCCTCCAGGAGCTGCTACATACGATGCTGGACCGGGTTATCCTACCGGAGGCGACCCGGGTCAATTCGGTGCTGCCCGCGCGGCCAGCCCTTACTCCAGATCTGATAGTTCTTCTACTGAAGCCTGGCGGCAAAGACAAGCTCCCTCTGGCATGAGGCGTTATGCTACAAGAAAGATCAAACTTCAACAGGGTCAAGTTTTGGCTATTGACTATCCGGTGCCATCTGCAATTCAAAATGCAATCCAATCCAAGTATCGGGCACCCGATGTCGAGGGTGGCAGTGAGGAGTTTACTCATATGAGATGTAAGTGACAGTCCCATAAAAGGGGTATTTATTATCATAAACAATTTGGTCAATGCTAAATTATCATGTCAGACACTGCCGCAACTTGTGACCCTGATGATTTTACTCTCCGAAATGGATACAACCTGAGACCGGCTATGTACAACCGACATACCGAGTTGCTCATTGCCATCACCTACTACAACGAGGACAAACAGTTGACTGCTCGTACACTTCATGGTGTCATGCAAAACGTTCGTGACATCGTAAACCTTAAAAAATCAGAGTTTTGGAACAAAGGTGGACCTGCCTGGCAGAAGATTGTCGTTTGTCTCGTCTTCGATGGTATCGACCCTTGTGACAAAGACACACTCGATGTCCTCGCAACCGTCGGTATCTTCCAGGATGGTGTCATGAAGAGGGATGTTGACGGCAAAGAGACCACTGCACATATTGTATGAAACCCCCCCTCACGTTTGCGAAAGAAAAAGAGCAAAAAACTAACCATCCTGCAGTTCGAGTATACCACACAATTATCCGTAACAGCCTCACAACAGCTGATTCGTCCTCGTGATGATGATCCATCATGTCTCCCACCCGTGCAGATGATGTTCTGCCTAAAGCAGAAGAACTCCAAGAAAATCAATTCTCACAGATGGCTGTTCAATGCCTTTGGCCGTCTATTAAACCCCGAGGTTTGCATATTGTTGGATGCTGGTACCAAGCCTGGTGCAAAGAGTATTTTGGCTCTGTGGGAGGCTTTCTACAACGATAAGGATTTGGGCGGCGCTTGTGGTGAAATCCACGCCATGTTGGGTAAGGGAGGAAAGAACTTGCTGAATCCGCTCGTGGCTACCCAAAATTTCGAGTACAAGATCTCGAACATTCTTGACAAACCTTTGGAAGCTGCTTTTGGATACGTCTCTGTGTTGGTAAGTTTTATCCTATGGGTTCTGGAGGCCAACACAAATTCTGACTTGCAATTAGCCTGGTGCCTTCTCGGCCTACCGTTTCCGTGCCATTATGGGTCGTCCCTTGGAACAATATTTCCATGGTGATCACACTCTATCTGCTCGCCTTGGAAAGAAGGGTATTGAGGGAATGAACATTTTCAAGAAGAACATGTTCTTGGCCGAGGATCGTATTTTGTGTTTCGAGTTGGTTGCCAAAGCTGGATCCAAATGGCATTTGACCTACGTCAAGACCTCGAAGGCCGAAACTGATGTGCCGGAAGGTGCACCTGAGTTTATCTCCCAGCGTCGTCGTTGGTTGAACGGTTCTTTCGCTGCCAGTATTTACTCCTTGATGCATTTCGGGAGAATGTACTCCAGTAGTCACAGCATCATCCGAATGTTCTTCTTCCATGTCCAGCTTGCTTACAACGTCTTCTCTGTCATCATGTCATGGTTCGGTTTGGGTAAATATTCCCGAAGCCCCAATTGAAAAGTCAATGCTAACGATTGCTAGCCAATTTCTGGCTTACTACTACCGTCATTATGGACCTCGTTGGTGACCCAAGCCAGGCAGAACGTGATAACGGCAGAAAACCATGGCCCTTCGGTGAAGGAACTCGCATCTTCAACACTATTCTGAAATATCTTTACCTCGGCTTCCTCTTGCTTCAATTCATCTTGGCCTTGGGTAACAGACCAAAAGGGTATGCTGCAATTTTACCGCCTATCTCTATCAGATACTAACCGGGTTTATAGTTCACGTTACACTTATCTTGTCTCCTTCGTTGTTTTCGGCTTGATCCAGTTCTACATTATCATCCTCTCCTTCTACCTCGTCATCGCGGCATTCTCGAACTCGGATGGTTGGGACGAACTCAAGTCTGATAGCGTAAGCGGCTTTATCAAGAACTTCTTCACTGCCAACTCTGGTGTCATTATCATCGCTCTCGCGGCAACCTTCGGTCTCTACTTTGTGGCTTCCATCATCTACCTTGATCCTTGGCATATGATTCACAGTTTCCCCCAATACTTGCTCACCGTGTCTTCATACATCAACATCCTCAACGTTTACGCTTTCAGCAATTGGCACGATGTTTCCTGGGGTACCAAGGGTTCCGATAAGGCTGATGTACTGCCATCCGCAAAGACGCAAGTCGCTGAGGATGGTAAAGCAAAGGTCATTGACGAACCAGATAAGCCGCAAGCGGATATTGATCAAGCTTTCGAAACAACTGTTAAGCGTGCTCTAACACCCTTTGTTCCTGTGATTGAAGATGAGAAGAAGACACTCGACGATTCGTACAAGTCTTTCAGAACCAAGCTTGTCAGTTCTTGGATTTTCATGAATGCCGGTCTTGCTGTCATTATCACCTCGGACAATTTTGATTCCTTTGGATTCTCGGTAAATATCCTACTCTATGGTGATGCTTGAGAAAGCGTACTTACTAACGATTGCCATAGAAACAAAACGCTGCTGCCACCAGAACTGCCAACTACTTCAAGGGTTTGCTGTGGGCTACCGCCGCGTTGAGTTTTGTTAGATTCATCGGATGTTGTTACTTCCTCGGAAGAGCATCTATTCTCTGCTGCTTTGCAAGACGTTAAAGAGGTCGGGCCGCGGGTACGGACATGGTGGATTTGGCTGAGTGAAAAAGATATGTGCGGTGGATTTATAGTGCATATTTCTTGGGGGAATCGAATAGGATAGTTGGCATTTTGTACATTGAGGGGTCGATGATATCCAAAGGGTGCACGGAAGCGGAGGGGGTGATCATCCTATAGCTTTTCATGATTTCAACGTTTTTTTTTTCCTTATAAAGGTTTCATCATTTCTTTTTCTCTATTCACCCCAAACTTGACGGATGGATTCTCTCTATTTCTATCTCGGTTTTGTACTTGTTAATCCTAATGCGACCCCCATGCGCACTGGATAACTTTGAAAGAGGTTCTTGTAATGATGGTTCCGGGCATATCTACCAGTTCCTTGTGCATTTATTTTTCTCTCTACTTGGCCTCAACAGTGGGTGATAGCTGCAAGTTTTATTTTTACTGCGTCAGAAAAGGCGGGAGCAAGGGAAAAAAAGACATTACTTGTCTGAATCATCACTTATCAGCATTGACACTACCCGTATCGCAGTAGAACATGACACAAAGGTAACGGGGGCTGAACTTGTTTACTGTTTTTCTTTCACAACACGATACAAGTCAATATTTACATTCCAGGGGCACATCCAAAAATATACTCGAGTATATCGCGCTTTTTTTTCTGTTTTTTGTTTTTTTCCCGCAGGATACTGCTAGTGGAGGCTCACAACATGAACCAAAAGTTAGCCTACACCGGCACCCAATCACAATCATTTCCCGCTCAGCGAAAACATTTCCTGACGAGCACATTACCAGCACCACATCAAGATTCGAGACCTGAGACCTAGTTTTAGAGTCCGTGTAGGGTCCCCCGAGACCGGAAAAAAAAAATGTTTACTGGAAATACACTTCATAATCCCAACCTGCTGCAACTGCACTACCGGACTGGTTCGTAAAAAAGTGAATTCTAGGCGCTCAAGGTCACGTCATTTCCTCCTGCAAGGGATTTCTGTGGCGGAAAAGTGTAAAATTTGTTTGTTTATTTTTTAAAAACAAAAACAAACAAATCCTCAAAGAAGTGTGAGGAGGGAGGGAGGGGGAGTTGCTGTTGTGCAGTACAAAATATTGGGGAGGATGATGGAATTTGGGTGGGGACTAAGGATTCCTTTTCTCATCGAGGTTGTCATCATTCTGGGACAAGAGCGACTTATTTGAAAGGGCGAATCTTTCTCTCAAGCCTTTTTCGGGGCGTATTTTCTTGTGGTGTTTGTGGTTGGGTAGCCGGTAGTATTATACCGTACGAGGCTGGTTGGCAAAATGGTGAGTGGGATGGTATATGTAGATGATAACTCGAATCATGCTATGATGGGGGTAGCACTTCAAGATTTCCATTCAGGGCACTCTGGAGCTGTGATTAAGAAAATTAGTATCATGGTATATAATTCCTTCAGATATCTCCCCAAGTGCTCACGGCTCATTAGCCACTTTAGCACAGTACCATAATATGCAATATCGCACCAAGACCACTCACTATATAATATAATACCAATCATATATGTCCTGATATGTCCTCGTCCAGTTTTGACGCAGGGCTGAAAAGCAAAATCTGGGGAATTGCTCCACATATCATACCATATAAGTGAAAACAAATAAAGAATTGCAAGATTAGCATAATTGTCGTGTCGTTTTTAACCTTATCGCGATAAACTTTATTGCTATCCTAAGTGCTTGATAGGAAGGGGAGGGCGTGAGCCGAATTTTCCACAGGAACACCACGCAAGTG
>Ga0307510_10001123_pt1 | contig 28660 bp, 22 predicted proteins | sample 12_EM_MG_FD_207224 | JGI IMG/M metagenome (GOLD analysis project Ga0307510, IMG submission 207224) | Populus trichocarpa ectomycorrhiza microbial communities from riparian zone in the Pacific Northwest, United States - 12_EM | ecosystem: Host-associated > Plants > Roots > Unclassified | place... | reverse complement strand
CAGGCCGCCGGCCATGCAGCCGGCCGCGATGCACAGCGTGGCCGGCAAACCGACGAGGCTGGACAGCGCACCCCAGAAGGCCGAGCCGATCGCGAACGAACCCAGCGCGCACAGCGTGTGCATCGCGGTCGCGCGGGCGCGCACCCATTGCGGCGCGCTGGTCTGCGTCGCGGTGTTGAAGGTCGACATCACCGCCATCCACGCCGAGCCGCCGAACAGCAGCGCGCCATAGACCAAAAAGCGCTGGTGCGAGAACGCGGCGATGAGCATCACCGCCGCGAACACCACGCAGCCGCCGCGCACCAGCGGCTCCAGCCCGGCGTTGGCGCGCAGCCGCGCGATGACCAGCCCGGCGCACACCGCGCCGGTCCCCAGGCACCCCATCAGCAGGCCGAAGCCTTCGGCACCGAGCCCGAGCTGGCGTTGGCCGATCACCGGCAGCAGCGCCCAGAGCGCCGAGCCGGCGCCGCTGTAGGCCACGGTGCGCACGAGTTGCGCGAGGATGATCTTGGAGTGCCGTGCGAAACGCAGCGCGCTCAGGATGCCGCCCCACAGGCGTTCGGCCGGCAGGCGCGATGGCGGATGCGGCCGCGGCGGATGGCGGCGTATGCCTTGCATCATCGCAAGCGTCGTGCACACCGCGATCGCGAAGATCCAGCCCGCACCGAGCTGCGCGAAGACGACGCCGGCGAGTGCGGGCCCGATCGCACGCGCGGCGTTGTAGGCGATCGCGACCGCGATGATGGCCTGCGGCAGTTCGGCGCGCGGCACCGAATCGCCGACCGCGGAGTTCCAGGCCGGCGAGAGCACGGCGGTGCAGCTGCCCGCCACGAAGATCAGGAACAGCAGCGTGCCCGCGCCCGCGAATCCGGCGAACTGCAGGCTCGCCAGCAGCACGCCGCTGCAGGCCTGGACCACCAGCGCGCCGAGGATCAGGCGGCGCCTGTCGGTGGTGTCGGCGAGCACGCCTGCAGGCAGCGCGAGCAGGAACATCGGTAGGAACACGGCGGTCTGCACCAGCGCTGCCAAAAACGGCGAACCCGTCAGCTCGACCATCATCCAGGCCGCGGCCATGGCCTGCATCGCGTTGCCGATGAAGTACGCGCTGCCGCTTTGCCACAGGCCGCGAAACGGCGCGTGGCGCAGCGCGGACCACGGAGACGGCGGCGACGCAGGCGAAGGCAGTGGCGAGGGCAGGGGCGACGAACTCATCGAGTGAACGATTGTCGCTGTCACCGCGCGCCACGGTCGCGCGAAGTAGCGGGTAAACACCGAAACGCCGTGGCGTCGCGGCCTGCGGCAATCCCACTAGACTCTACTTACCGGTCGGTCGAGTATGTTTTTAACTTGTCCGCATCCGCCTGAACAGGAGTTGGTCATGTCAGAACCGCTGGTGTTGCGCGCGCAGGTCGGCGCGGTGTGCACGATCACCTTGAACCGGCCCAAGGCGCTGAACAGCTTCACGTCGGCCATGCACGAAGAGCTGGCCGCGGCGCTGGCCGCCGTCGAGGCTGACACCAGCGTGCGCTGCCTCGTGCTCACCGGCGCGGGCCGCGGCTTCTGCGCCGGGCAGGACCTGGCCGACCCGGCCGTCGCCCCCGATCTGAACCCCGGCGCCAAACCCACCGATGTGGGCAACGTGATCGAGCGCTACTACAAGCCGCTCGCGCTGCGGTTGCGCGCGATGCCGGTGCCGGTGATCGCGGCCGTCAACGGCGTCGCGGCGGGTGCGGGCGCGAGCATCGCGCTGGGTTGCGACATCGTCATCGCCGCGCGCTCGGCGAGCTTCATCCAGGCCTTCTCGAAGATCGGCCTCGTGCCCGATGCCGGCGGCACGTGGCTGCTGCCGCGGCTCGTTGGCCGCGCCAACGCGCTCGCGCTCGCGATGACCGGCGACAAGCTCGGCGCCGAAGCCGCGCAGCAGATGGGCCTGATCTGGAAGTGCGTCGACGACGCCGCGTTCGCCGACGAGGTCGCTGCCACCGCGGCGCGTCTGGCCGCGATGCCGGTGAAAGCGCTGGCCGCCACGCGCGCCGTCATCGATGCGTCGATGCAGCTCGGCTACGCCGAAGCACTGAGCTTGGAGGGCAAGTGGCAGAGCCAACTCAGCGCCTCGCACGACTACCTCGAAGGCGTGGCCGCGTTTCTGGCCAAGCGGCCCGCCACCTTCAGCGACCGCTGACACCACGATGCCCCGCGGACGCGCCCCCGGCTACGACACCCAACGCGAGCAGATCCTCGCGCGCGCGGCCGAGCTCTTCGCGCGCCAGGGCTACACCGCCACCACGATGAACCAGGTGGCGCTCGCCTGCGGCGTGTCCAAGCCCTCGCTCTACCACTACGTGCGCGACAAGTACCAGCTGCTGGTCGAGATCGCCGAAGACCATGTCGGCCGACTCAAGCAGCTCGCCTCGGACGCCCATGCGAAACCGCTTGCGCCGGAGGCGCGGGTGCGCGCGATGATCGCGAGTTTTCTCGACGTGTACGCGCAGTCGCAGGCCGCGCACCGCGTGCTCACCGAAGACGTCAAGTTCCTCGAGCCGGCCGACAGCCGCCGCGTGCTCGACGTGCAGCGCGAGGTCGTCGCCGCGTTCGCCAGCGCCATCGCCGACGCGCGGCCCGAGCTGCGCGCGGTCGAGCTTCACCGGCCGGTCACGATGCTGCTGTTCGGCATGATGAACTGGATGTTCACCTGGCTGCAGCCCGGCGGCAAGCTCACGCACGCGGCGCTCGCGCCCATCGTGGCCGACCTGTTCTTCGGCGGCCTGAACGCGGTGCGCCTGCCGCCTGCGCAGGCTGCCGAGATCGCCGCCACACCGCGCAAGCGCGCGCGGCAGGCCTGACGCCGGCGCGATCCGGATTCCATCTCTCTCGCTCTCTCGCTCTCTCGCTCGCTCTCTCTCGCTCCCCCACTTTCAATACAACGGAGACCTCGATGACAATCCAGAAAACCCTCGTCGCTTTGGCGACCACGCTCGCCGTGGCGACGTTCGCCCATGCCGATGTCAACGTCGGCGTGACCGTGTCGGCCACCGGCCCGGCCGCCTCGCTCGGCATCCCCGAGAAGAACACGATCGCGCTGATGCCGCAGACCATCGGCGGCGAGAAGATCAACTACATCGTGCTCGACGACGCGTCCGACACGACCACCGCCGTCGCCAACACGCGCAAGCTGATCACCGAGAGCAAGGTCGACATCGTGCTCGGCTCGACCACCACGCCCAATTCGCTCGCGATGATCGACGTGGCTGCCGAGAACCAGACGCCGATGATCTCGATGGCCGCCTCGGCGCGCATCGTCGAGCCGATCGACGCGAAGCGCCGCTGGGTCTTCAAGACGCCGCAGAACGACATCATGATGTCGCTCGCGATCGCCAGCAGCATGGCCGATGCCGGTGTCAAGACGGTGGGCTTCATCGGTTTCGCCGATGCCTACGGCGAAGGCTGGTACCAGGAGTTCGCGAAGGCCGCGGCCTTGAAGGGGCTGACCATCGTCGCGAGCGAGCGCTATGCGCGCGGCGACACGTCGGTCACCGGCCAGGTGCTCAAGCTCGTCGCCGCCAAGCCGGATGCGGTGCTGATCGCCGGCTCGGGCACGCCGGCCGTGCTGCCGCAGCGCACGTTGAAGGAGCGCGGCTACACCGGCAAGTACTACCAGACGCATGGCGTTGCGAACAACGACTTCCTGCGCGTCGGCGGCAAGGATGTCGAGGGCACGCTGCTGCCGTCGGGCCCGGTGCTGGTGGCGTCGCAACTTCCGGCCAGCCACCCGATGAAGAAGTCGGCGACCGACTACGTGACCAAGTACGAGGCGATGTACGGCAAGGGTTCGGTCTCGACCTTCGGCGCGCACGCGTGGGACACCGGCATGCTGATGCAGGTGGCTGTGGCCGCCGCACTCAAGAAAGCCAAGCCGGGCACGCCGGAGTTCCGCAGCGCGCTGCGCGATGCGCTCGAGAACACGCAGGAAGTGCACGGCGCGCACGGCGTGTTCAACATGTCGGCCACCGACCACCTCGGGCTCGATCAGCGTGCCCGCGTGATGGTCAAGGTCGAGAACGGTGCCTGGAAATACCAGCCCTGATCGAGCCGCGGCGCATCGGCGCGACGAGCGGGAAAACCCCTTCGAAGGGGTGTCCCGCTCGCTCCTAGAATGATTGTGCAGTTGCACAAAGAGGAGTTGCCGAATGGCTGTCACCCGCCGCGCCGCGAAGGCCAGCGTTGAACCTGCGGCACATGCCGAACCCAAGCCGGCGGCCGCCTCTGCCGACGGTCCGCGCATACTCAAGAAGTACCCGAACCGGCGCCTCTACGACACCCAGCTCAGCAGCTACATCACGCTGGCCGACGTGAAGGCGATGGTCTTGACGGCCGAGCGTTTCGAAGTGCGCGACGCGAAGACCGGCGAGGACCTCACGCGCAGCATCCTGCTGCAGATCATTCTGGAAGAAGAGACCGGCGGCGTGCCGATCTTCTCGTCCGCGATGCTGTCGCAGCTGATCCGCTTCTACGGCCACGCGATGCAGGGAATGATGGGTTCCTACCTCGAGAAGAACCTGCAGACCTTCACCGACATCCAGACCAAGCTCGCGGAGCAGGGCCTGCCGGTCGCGCAGTCGCCCGAGCTCTGGTCGCAGTTCCTCAACGGCCAGGCGCCCGCGGTGCAGGGGCTGATGGGCAACTACATGGAACAGTCCCGCAAGATGTTCGTGCAGATGCAGGAGCAGATGGCCAAGCAGGCCGGCGCGCTGTTCCCCGGGATGCCGGGATTCCCTCCAAAACGCTGACCGGAACGCTGAGCAAAACGCTGAACGCGCGGGGATCGGCGAAAATCGGGGGATGACCTCCACCACGCTCACCCCGCCCACCGCTGTTGCCGCTCCGAAGATCGGCTTCGTTTCGCTCGGCTGCCCGAAGGCGCTGACCGATTCCGAGCTGATCCTGACGCAGCTGCGCGCCGAGGGTTACGAGACCTCCAAGACCTTCGCCGGCGCCGATCTCGTCATCGTCAACACCTGCGGCTTCATCGACGACGCGGTGAAGGAAAGCCTGGACACCATCGGCGAGGCGCTGGCCGAGAACGGCAAGGTCATCGTCACCGGCTGTCTGGGCGCGAAGGCCGGAGACGCGGGCGGCAACCTGGTGCGCCAGATGCACCCGAGCGTGCTCGCGGTCACCGGCCCGCACGCCACGCACGAAGTGATGGACGCGGTGCACCTGCACAGCCCCAAGCCGCACGATCCCTTCGTCGACCTCGTGCCGGCGCAAGGCGTGAAGCTCACGCCGCGCCACTATGCCTACCTGAAGATCAGCGAGGGCTGCAACCACCGCTGCTCGTTCTGCATCATCCCCAGCATGCGCGGCGACTTGGTCTCGCGCCCGATCGGCGACGTGCTCGGCGAGGCGCAGCGCCTGTTCGAGGCCGGCGTGAAGGAGTTGCTGGTGATCAGCCAGGACACCAGCGCCTACGGTGTCGACGTGAAGTTCCGCACCGGCTTCTGGGATGGCCGTCCGGTCAAGACCCACATGACCGATCTGTGCGAGAAGCTCGCCGAGCTGGCCGCGAAACACGGCGCGTGGGTGCGGCTGCACTACGTCTATCCGTACCCGCACGTCGACCAGATCCTGCCGCTGATGGCCAGCGGCGGCATCCTGCCTTACCTCGACGTGCCGTTCCAGCACTCGCACCCGGATGTGCTCAAGCGCATGAAGCGCCCGGCCAACGGCGAGAAGAACCTGGAGCGTCTGCAGCGCTGGCGCGAGGCCTGCCCCGAGCTGGTGATTCGCAGCACCTTCATCGCCGGCTTTCCGGGCGAGACCGAGGCCGAGTTCGAGCACCTGCTCGAGTTCATGCAGGAGGCGCAGATCGACCGCGCCGGCTGCTTTGCCTATTCGGCCGTCGACGGCGCGACCGCGAACGATCTGCCGGGCATGTTGCCGATCGCGCTGCGCGAAGAACGCCGCGCGCGCTTCATGGAAGTCGCCGAGCGTGTCTCGGCCGCCAAGCTGCAACGCCGCATCGGCGCGACCATGCAGGTGCTGGTCGATTCGGCGCCGGCCATGGGCCGCAAGGGCGGTGTGGGGCGTTCGTATGCCGACGCGCCCGAGATCGACGGCAGCGTGAAGCTGCTGCCGCCCGAGAAGGCCTCGAAGACGCTGAAGGTCGGTGAGTTCACGCGCGTGAAGGTCGTCGGCACGCAGGGGCACGACCTCGTGGCCGTTCCCGTCTGACGCGATGAAGAACGCCAAGACCGCCCTGAGCACCGCGCTGATCCACCATCCGTACCAGGCGCCCGAGGGCTTCTCGGCGACGCAGCCCGGCGTGCACAAGGCCTCCACCGTGATGTTCGCGAGCACCGCTGCGCAGCGCGCGCGCAACTGGAAGGAGAAGACCGGCTACACCTACGGCCTGCATGGCACGCCGACCACCTTCACGCTCGAGGAACGCATCGCCACGCTCGAAGGCGGCCTGCACACGCTGCTGGTGCCGAGCGGGCTGGCGGCGATCACGCTGACCGACATGGCGCTGCTGAAGGCGGGCGACGAGGTGCTGATCCCCGACAACGCCTACGGCCCCGGCAAGGAACTCGCGCGCAACGAACTCGCCAGATGGGGCATCACGCACCGCTTCTTCGACCAGAGCGATGCAGCTGCACTGGCCGAGATGCTCACGCCGCAGACGCGCCTGGTCTGGCTGGAGGCGCCGGGCTCGGTGACGATGGAGTTCCCCGATCTGCCGGCGCTGGTGGCAGCGGCCAGGTCGACTGGCGCGCTGGTCGCGCTCGACAACACCTGGGGCGCGGGCATCGCGTTCGACGCGTTCGCGCTCGGCATCGACCTGTCGGTGCATGCGCTGACCAAGTACCCGTCCGGCGGTGGTGACGTGCTGATGGGCTCGGTCACGACGCGCGACCCGGCGCTGCACCTGAAGCTGAACGCCACCCACATGCGCATGGGCTGGGGCATAGGCGCGAACGATGCGGAGCTCGTGCTGCGCTCGCTGCCGACGCTGGCCGTGCGTTACGCCGCGCAAGATCTGGCCGGCAGAGTGCTCGCGCGATGGTGGGCGCAGCGGCCCGAAGTCAGCCGCGTTCTGCATCCCGCGCTGCCGGAGTCGCCTGGGCATTCGCACTGGGCGAAGCTGTGCACGCAGGCCGCCGGGCTGTTCTCGATCGTGTTCGATGCGCGCTTCAGCGCGGCGCAGGTCGACGCCTTCGTCGACGCGCTGAAACTCTTCAAGATCGGCTATTCGTGGGCCGGCCCGGTGAGCCTGGTCGTGCCCTACGACCTGAAGATGATGCGCAGCAAGCCGGCGTGGCAGGGCACGCTGGTGCGCTTCTCGATGGGGCTGGAATCGGTGGACGACCTGATCGCCGATGCCGAGCAGGCGCTCACGGCGCTGGCGGGCTGAAAGCCAGTCGGACGACGTTGAAGCGCTTCAGCCGCGCGCGTGCACACGCACGCGCATGCGCAGCCCCACCGGCATCATCGTGAAGGCCATGTGCTCGGCGGCTTCGGCGCCGTCGGGCGTGCTCACGTCGACGATGTCGAAGTGGGCCAGCAGCATCGCCATCGCGAGCTTGATCTCGAGCAGCGCCAGATAGCGCCCCGGGCACATGCGCGGGCCGGCGCCGAAGGGCATGGACACGCGCTTGGCCGAGCTGGCGTCACCGGCCTGGTTCAGCCAGCGCTCCGGCTCGAACGCCATCGCGTTCGGGAAGTGCTTGTCGCTCAGGCTGTCGCCGCGCATCAGGCACCACACGCCGGTGCCCTTGGGCACGCGAATGCCCTTGAGTTCGGTGTCGTACAAGGCTTCGACGACCTGGAACGGCGCGACCGGCTTGAGCCGCATCGTCTCGTTCGCGCAGGCGTCGAGGTAGTCCAGCGTGGCCAGCAGCTCGGGCGTGAACGCGTCCACATCGGGCGCGCGCTCGCGCACCTCCTGCTGCACGCGCTGCAGTGCCGCAGGGTGGCGGTGCAGCAGGTGGATCATCCACGCCAGCGTGTTGGCGGTGGTGTCTTCGCCGGCCAGCAGCATCGTCATCACGTTGCCGCTGACGGCGTCTTCGCGCTGGTCGCCGCCGGCGTCTGCCGCCAGGATCATCGCTTCGAGCAGATTCGCCGGATGCTCGCGCCGTGCCGGGTCGGCCGCGAGACGCGCACGCGCCTGCGCGATGAAGCCATCGATCGCGGTGTTGACCGCCGCGACGCTGCGCTCGATCTCGCGGTCGGCGCGCGTGCGCACGATGCGCCACCACGGGATCAGCGAGAACAACCGCTTGTAGACCGCCGGGAAGATCTTGTCGAGGTGCTTCTGGATCACCTCGTCGTCCGACTCGATCGTGTTCACGTCGGCGCCGAACGCCAGGCCCGAGATCGCGTCGACCGTGTAGCGCATCAGGTCGGGTTGCAGCTCGATCGGCGTGTCGGCCTGCGCGGCGCGCTCCCAGCGACCGCGCAGGCGCTGCGTGACCTTCAGCAGCGCCGGGTAGTAGGCCTTGACATGCGTCGGGTCGAAGCCCGCCATCACCATGCGGCGCTGCTTGCGCCACACATCGCCGTTGGCCGCGAACACGCCGGGCGCCAGGCCCATCTCCAGGCCGATCACTTCCATCAGGCGCGTGCGCCGGTAGCCATCGGGTCGCTCGCGCAGCACCGCGCCTATCGCCTCGTGGTCGGACACCACGAGCAAGGTGCGCCGGCCCAGCTGCAGGCGAAAGAACGGCCCGAAGCGGCGGCCCCAGGCCTCGACGTTGCGATGCAGCTGGCTCCGGCTGATCTGGAACATGTTGCCCACCAGCGGCCAGCCGCGCGGGCCGGGCAGGGTGGCGAGCTCGCGCAGCGTTGACATCCGACTACTCCCGGCTGGGTTTGAAAGAAACCTTGTGCCGCATCAGCCGGCCCTTGTGCGCGTCGCGCGAAAGCTTCGTGTTCATCGCTTCGCGATTCACGGCTATGCCTTTGATGACACTTTATGTCTCATCAGACGCCCCTTTTCACGCTCCCAGTCGCGCTTCTTCTCGGTGTTGCGCTTGTCGTGCTCGGCCTTGCCCTTGGCCAGCGCGATCTCGGCCTTCACGCGGCCGCCCTTGTAGTGCAGGTCCAGCGGCACCAGCGTGAAGCCCTTCTGCTCGACCTTGCCGATCAGCCGCTTGATCTCTTCCTTGTGCATCAGCAGCTTCTTGGTGCGGTCGGCCTCGGGGCTGACGTGCGTCGAGGCGCTGCGCAGCGCGTTGATGCGGCAGCCGATCAGGTAGAGCTCGCCGTCGCGGATGACCACGTAGCCGTCGGTGAGCTGCACCTGGCCGGCGCGGATGGCCTTGATCTCCCAGCCGTGCAGCACCATGCCGGCCTCATGGCGTTCTTCCAGGTGGTATTCGAAATGGGCGCGACGGTTTTCGGCGATGGACATGGAGGTTCAAGTTGGGTCAAAGGCGCCCAATACAATTTGCGGATTGTGAAGCACGTCAAGAAGTCCGTCCTGCTCTGGTACTCGCCGCACGAGATGTACACGCTGGTGACCGCGGTCCAGGAGTACCCGAAGTTCCTGCCCTGGTGCGAGCGCGCCGAGGTGATCGAGGAGCGTGCGGACGGCGTGACCGCGCGGCTGCACCTGTCGTATCTGGGTGTGCGCCAGGCCTTCACGACGCGCAACACGCACGTGCCGGACGAGAGCGTGGTGCTCGAGCTGGTCGACGGCCCGTTCTCGCGCCTGGACGGCACCTGGCGCTTCGTGCCGGTGCCTGCCGCCGATGGCCCCGCCGCCAAGGCCTGCAAGATCGAGTTCGAGCTGCGCTACGCGTTCGCCGGCAGCACGCTGGAGGCGCTGATCAGCCCGGTGTTCGACCGCATCGCCAACACCTTCGTCGACTCGTTCGTGAAGCGCGCCGAGCAGGTGCATGGCGCTCGCTGATCCGGCTGAACAAGCGTCGATGCTGCGTGTGAGCGTGGTGTTCAGCCCCCGCGCGGGCGAGGTGGACGACACGCCACTGGTGCTTGCGGCGGGCGCCACGGTGTCCGACGCGGTCGAGGCGAGCGGGTTGCGGGAGCGTCACCCCGAGGTCGATCTGGACACGCTCGCGATCGGACTCTGGGGCGCGCTGTGCGAGCGCAGCCAGTTGCTGCGCGACCGGGACCGCGTGGAGCTGTACCGCCCGTTGCGCGTCGACCCGAAGGAAGCGCGTCGCCAGCGCCAGCAGGTGCAGCGCGGCACGCGGCGCTGAGGCGCGCCTTCTATGCCGCGGCGCTGAGGCGCGTCGGCGCCCTTACTTGCAGTCCGAGTTCACGACCTCGCGCGCACGGTTCGCTTCTTGGGCGCGGGCCTTGTCGTCGAGGAACTCGCGTTCGCCCTTGTCGTTGGTGCGCGCCACCCGCACGCCGCTGTCGAAGGTGCGCATCTGCGCCCTGGCGCGCGCGCAGTTGTCGGCCTTGACCGCTGCGACCTTCGCGTCCTCGGCCTTCTTCTTGTCGGCGTCGTCCTGTTCGGCCTTCTTGCGCTTGGCTTCCAGCTCGGGGTCGGCGAGCCTGGGCGTGGGCACCAGCCCGCCCGACGCGGCAGAGGCGGGCGCGGAGGCAGCCAATGGCGCGGTGCGACCGGCTGGGCCGGACGAACCGGGCCGCTGCAGGATGTCCTTGTCGGCGACGCCCGGCGGTGGCGGTGTGTCGCTGTACTGGATGTGGCCGCCCTGGTCGCGCCACTTCCACTGCGCCGCGGCCGGCAGCGCCAGCGTGGTGCCCACGAGGGCGGCAAACACAACGAGAGTCCAACGGCGCATGGCGATCTTTTTTGAGCCAGTCAATGGCCGGCAAGTCTACGCGCCGTGTGGCATTTCTAACGCGCGTGGTGTGTCAAAGCGTGGCTTTGTGCGCGCCTCCGTATAATTCGCTTTTGCGTCAGGAGCTTTTCCCATGCGCCTTCTTGGCAAAGCGCTCACCTTCGACGATGTGTTGTTGGTGCCAGCGTTCTCCCAGGTGTTGCCCCGCGACACCGATCTCTCGACCCCCCTGTCCCGCAACATCCGCCTGAACCTGCCCCTGGTGTCCGCCGCCATGGACACGGTCACCGAGGCGCGGCTGGCCATCGCGCTGGCCCAGGAGGGTGGCATCGGCATCGTCCACAAGAACCTCACCCCCAAGCAGCAGGCGGCCGAGGTGGCGCGGGTCAAGCGCTATGAGTCGGGCGTGCTGCGCGACCCGATCACCGTGACGCCGGACACCCCCGTGCGCGCCGTGATGGAGCTGTCGCGCCAGCATGGCGTGTCGGGCTTTCCGGTGCTGACCGGCACCACGGTGGTCGGCATCGTCACCAACCGCGACCTGCGCTTCGAAAGCCGGCTCGACGTGCCGGTGAGCGAGATCATGACGCCGCGCGAGCGGCTCATCACCGTGAGCGAAGGCGCGACACTCGCCGAAGGCAAGGCGCTGATGCACAAGCACAAGCTCGAGCGCGTGCTGGTCGTCAACAAGGACTTCGAGCTGCGCGGCCTGATGACGGTGAAGGACATCACCAAGCAGACCAGCTTCCCGAACGCCGCGCGCGACGCGATGGGCAAGCTGCGCGTCGGCGCCGCGGTCGGCGTGGGCGACGGCACGGATGAACGCGTCGAACTGCTGGTGCGCGCCGGCGTCGATGCCATCGTGGTCGACACCGCGCACGGCCACAGCGCCGGCGTGATCGAGCGCGTGCGCTGGGTCAAGCAGCACTATCCGCAGATCGACGTGATCGGCGGCAACATCGCCACCGGCGCGGCGGCGAGGGCGCTGGTCGAAGCGGGCGCAGACGCGGTCAAGGTCGGCATCGGCCCGGGCTCGATCTGCACCACGCGCATCGTCACGGGCGTCGGCGTGCCGCAGATCTTCGCGATCGAGCAGGTCAGCAAGGCGCTGAAGGGCAGCGGCGTACCGCTGATCGCCGACGGCGGCGTGCGCTTCTCGGGCGACCTGGCCAAGGCCATCGCCGCGGGCGCCGACAGCGTGATGATGGGCGGCGCGTTCGCCGGCACCGAAGAGGCGCCGGGCGAGACCATCCTGTACCAGGGCCGCACCTACAAGAGCTACCGCGGCATGGGCTCGATCGGCGCGATGCAGCAGGGCTCGGCCGACCGCTACTTTCAGGACAGCGGCGCCAACAACCCGAACACCACCAAGCTCGTGCCCGAGGGCATCGAAGGTCAGGTGCCGTACAAGGGTTCGGTCGTCGCGGTGATCTTCCAGATGGCCGGCGGCCTGCGCGCATCGATGCACTACTGCGGTTGCGCCAGCGTGGCCGACATGCACGAGAAGGCAGAGTTCGTCGAGATCTCGTCGGCCGGCATGCGCGAGAGCCATGTCCACGACGTGCAGATCACCAAGGAAGCCCCGAACTACCGCATGGAATGATCAGCACATGACCGTGCAAACCGACAACGCGCCGCAGAGCGCGCCCGCGGCCGTCCGCCAGGCCGCCATGCCCTTCATCATGCTGACGGTGCTGATCGACATGGTGTCGATCGGCCTGATCATTCCGGTGCTGCCGCCGCTCGTCGGTACCTTCACCAGCTCGCAGGCCGAGCAGGCGTTCTGGTACGGCGCCGTGACCATCGTGTTCGGCATCGCGAACTTCTTTGGTTCGCCGATTCTCGGCCGGCTGTCGGACCGTTACGGTCGTCGGCCGGTGCTGCTGATCGGCTTCAGCGGTCTGGCGCTGAGCTTCTTCGTCACCGGACTGGCCACGGCGCTGTGGATGCTGCTGGCGGTGCGCCTGTTCAGCGGCGCGATGCAGTCGAACATCGCGGTGGCGAACGCTTATGTTGCCGACATCACGCCGCCGCAGGATCGCGCCAAGGCCTTCGGCAAGCTCGGCGCGATGCTCGGCATGGGCTTCATCCTCGGCCCGGTGATCGGCGGCATCCTCGGCGGCATCAGCCTGCACCTGCCGTTCTTCGTGGCCGGCACGCTGGCCTGCGTGAACTGGCTCTATGGCTACTTCGTGCTGCCCGAGTCGCTGCCGGTCGAGCGTCGTCGCCCGTTCGTGCTGCGCGAGGCCAATCCGGTGAACGCGCTGCGCGGCCTCACCGAGCTCAAGGGCGTCGGCTCGCTCGTGCTGGTGATCGCGTTGAGCGGGCTGGTGCAGTTCATGACGCACACCTCGTGGGTGCTCTACACGACCTTCAAGTTCGGCTGGGGGCCGACGCAGAACGGCTGGTCGCTGTTCGCGATCGGGCTGATGTCGGTGCTGGTGCAGGGCGTGTTCCTGGGCCGGCTGCTGAAGCGCTTCTCGCCGCAGCGGCTCGCGATCATGGGCCTGATCTCGTCGACGGTCTGCTATGTGCTCTGGGGCGCGTCGACCGAAGGGTGGATGCTGATCGCGGTGATCTTCTTCAACGTGCTGGGGTTCGCGTCCACCGCGGCGATGCAGAGCATCATCGCGAACGCCGCCGACCCGACCATGCAAGGCCGCACGGCCGGTGCGGTGGCCTCGCTGAACAGCATGATGGCCGTGATCGCGCCCGCGATCGGCGCACCGCTCTTGGCCACCGTGTCGCATTTGCCGCATGGCGACTGGCGCATCGGCGCCCCTTTCTACTTCTGTGCGCTGCTGCAGGCCGCGTCGACCGTGATCGCGTTGCGCCACTTCAAGCGCGCCCGGCAGGCCCGCGTTGCCGCGTCAGTGACGGCTGCAGCGCCGATCGCCTGACACCTCCGAATCGAGCTACCTCCCACCACCATGCACGACAAGATCCTGATCCTCGACTTCGGTTCCCAGGTCACCCAGCTGATCGCGCGCCGCGTGCGCGAGGCGCACGTGTTCTGCGAGATCCACCCCAACGACGTGAGCGACGCCTTCATCCGCGAGTTCGCGCCCAAGGCCATCATCCTGTCGGGCAGCCACGCGTCCACGTATGAGGAGCACGAACTGCGTGCGCCGCAGGCGGTGTGGGACCTCGGCGTGCCGGTGCTGGGCATCTGCTACGGCATGTTCACGATGGCGGTGCAGCAGGGCGGGCAGGTCGAGGCGAGCGACCACCGCGAGTTCGGCTACGCCGAGGTGCGCGCGCATGGCCACACCCAGTTGCTGAAAGGCATCGAAGACTTCAGCACCGCCGAAGGCCACGGCATGCTGAAGGTCTGGATGAGCCACGGCGACAAGATCACCGCGCTGCCGCCCGGCTTCAAACTGATGGCGAGCACGCCGAGCTGCCCGATCGCCGGCATGGCCGATGAAGCACGCGGCTATTACGGCGTGCAGTTCCACCCCGAGGTCACGCACACGGTGCAGGGCCGCGAGTTGCTGAACCGCTTCGTGCTCGACATCGCGAAGGCCAGGCCCGACTGGGTCATGACCAACTACATCGAAGAAGCGGTGGCGCGCATCCGCGAGCAGGTCGGCAGCGACGAGGTCATCCTCGGCCTGTCGGGGGGTGTCGATTCCAGCGTGGCCGCAGCGCTGATCCACCGCGCGATCGGCGACCAGCTCACCTGCGTCTTCGTCGACCATGGCCTGCTGCGCCTGAACGAGGGCGCGATGGTCATGGAGATGTTCGCCGGCCGCCTGCACGCGAAGGTGATCGCGGTCGATGCGAGCGCGCAGTTCCTCGGCCACCTCGCCGGTGTGACCGACCCGGAAGCCAAGCGCAAGATCATCGGCCGCGAGTTCGTCGAGGTGTTCCAGCGCGAAGCCAAGAAGCTGAGCAACGCCAAGTGGCTGGCGCAGGGCACCATCTATCCGGACGTGATCGAGAGTGGCGGCGCGAAGACCAAGAAGGCCGTCACGATCAAGAGCCATCACAACGTCGGCGGCCTGCCCGAGACGCTGGGGCTGAAGCTGCTGGAGCCGTTGCGCGAGTTGTTCAAGGACGAAGTGCGCGAGCTCGGCGTCGCGCTCGGTCTGCCGCACGACATGGTGTATCGCCATCCGTTCCCCGGCCCGGGCCTGGGCGTGCGCATCCTCGGCGAGGTGAAGCAGGACTTCGCCGATCTGCTGCGCCGCGCCGACGCGATCTTCATCGAGGAGCTGCGCAACACGCGCGACGCCGCCAGTGGCAAATCGTGGTACGAGCTCACCAGCCAGGCGTTCGCGGTGTTCCTGCCGGTCAAGAGCGTGGGCGTGATGGGCGATGGCCGCACCTACGACTACGTGGTGGCACTGCGCGCGGTGCAGACCAGCGACTTCATGACCGCCGACTGGGCCGAGCTGCCCTACGCGCTGCTGAAGAGGGTCTCGGGCCGAATCATCAACGAAGTGCGCGGCATCAACCGCGTCACCTACGACGTGAGCAGCAAGCCGCCGGCGACGATCGAGTGGGAATGAGCGCCCGGTGCACGACGCTGGGAGCGAGAACCTTCGCATGAGTCTGCCCGCCGACGAACAAGCGATGCGCATCGCGCTCGACCAGGCCCAGAACGCGTGGCTGGTCGGCGAGGTGCCGGTGGGCGCGGTGATCATGCGCGACGGGCAGGTGATCGCCACCGGCTACAACCGGCCGATCACCGAGCACGATCCGACCGCGCATGCGGAGATTGTCGCGTTGCGTCATGCGGCCACGCTGCTCGCCAACTACCGGCTGCCGGAGTGCGAGCTGTACGTCACGCTCGAACCCTGCGCGATGTGCGCGATGGCCTTGATGCATGCGCGCTTCAAGCGGGTCGTGTTCGGTGCCACCGACCCCAAGACCGGCGCGGCAGGCTCGGTCGTCGACCTCTTCGCGCAGCCGCAGCTGAACCACCACACCGAGCTGGTCGGCGGCGTGCTCGCGGACGAGTGCGGCGAGGTGCTCAAGAGCTTCTTCGCCGAGCGCCGCGCGCAGTACCGCGAACTGCGTGCGGCCCGCACCGGCGAGCCGGAAGCCATCCCCACCGGCGACGTCGTCGAAATAGATCAACCTTTGCGTGAATCCGAGTGACTCGATGACTTTGCTGACGCTTTTCACGCCCGCGGGCGTGCTCGTGAAATCCGCGCCGCTGACGCTGGCGGCCAAGCGGCTGAAGGCACTCGGCTTCGATGTTCACATCGACGAGTCCGCGCGCGCGCGCTTCCAGCGCTTCGGCGGCGATGACGACACGCGGCTGGCCGCGCTGCACCGCGTCGCCACGCAGGCGCCGTCCATCGCACTGGCCACGCGCGGTGGCTACGGTCTGACGCGCCTGCTCGACCGCATCGACTGGTCGCTGATCGCGCACAGCATCGAGCACGGCACGCGCTGGGTCGGCCACAGCGACCTGACCACGCTGCAGCTCGGCCTGCTCGCGCAACGCAAGGGCAGCGGCGCGATCACCTGGGCGGGGCCGCTTGCGGCCGATGATTTCGGCCGCAGCGAGGAAGCGGGCGGCGTCGACGAGATCACGCGCGACTGTTTTCTCGAAGCGATGAGCGGCGAGCTCGAGGCGGTGGGCTTTCGCACCGAGGCCGGCTTCGACGGGCTGGAGGCGCGCGGCACGCTGTGGGGCGGCAACCTGTGCATGGTCAACTCGCTCTTGGGCACGCGCTACTTTCCGCGCATCAAGGGCGGCGTGCTGTTCCTCGAAGATGTCAACGAGCATCCGTACCGCGTCGAGCGCAACCTGCTGCAGCTGCACCAGGCCGGCGTGCTCGATGCGCAGAAGGCCATCGTGCTGGGCGAGTTCAGCGCCTGGCGCAAGGCGCCGCATGACCGTGGCTTCTCGATGAAGACGGTGGTCGCGCACCTGCGTTCGCTGACCAAGACGCCGATCCTGACCGGCCTGCCGTTCGGCCATGTGCCGACAAAGGTGACGATGCCGGTCGGCGCGCGCGTCACGGTGCTGGTCGACGGGCGCGACGTGCTGATCGGCTGGGCGCATGCGCATCCGCGTGCACACGACCACGCGCACGACCACAACCACGACCACGCGCACGACCACGCCTGAAGGCATCGTCCTACACCGTACAATCCGCCGCGCACCGCGTCGCCTGGCCACGAACCGGGTTGTAGAACGGTGCATTGTTTTTCAGGGATCGGCGCGCAATCATCTGCGTCGGGTCTGCGAATTGAGGACGAGCGGCGATGCGCGGTGCGGTGTGGTGGACCAGTCTGGTGCTTTGCATCGCGGCATCGCTCGTCGGTTGCGACAACAGTCCCAATCCCAAGGGCAGCGAATCGACGAACACGCTGTTCATCGCGTTCCAGGAGCGCTCGCCGCGCCACCTCGACCCGACCGCCTCGTACGCACTCAATGAAGTGCCCTACATGTACGCGGTCTACGAGCCGCCCTACGGCTACCACTACCTGAAGCGTCCCTACGAGCTGGTGCCCAAGTCGGTGACCGCACTGGTCACGCCGAACTACCTCGACAAGGACGGCAAGCCGCTGCCGGCCGATGCGCCCGGCGACCAGATCGCCGAGAGCGACTACGACGTCCACATCAAGCCCGGCATTCTGTATGCGCCGCACCCGGCATTCGCGAAGGACGCGAAGGGCGAGTACCTGTACCACGCGCTCACGCCCGAGCAGACGCGCGACAAGCATTCGCCGCTGGATTTCGCGCAGAGCGGCACGCGCGAACTGGTCGCCGACGATTTCGTCTACGCGCTCAAGCGCCACGCCACGCCGCGCATCGACGCGCCGATCTACGGCATCTTCTCCGAGTACATCCTCGGGCTGAAGGACTACGGCAAGCTGATCCGCGAAGAGGACCAGAAGCTGCGCCAGGGCGAGGACCCGGCTGCGCTCGACAAGCCTTTCCTCGACTTCCGCAAGTACCCGCTGGTGGGCGCGTTCGCGCTCGACAAGTACACCTACCGCATCCGCATCAAGGGCAAGTACCCGCAGTGGAAATACTGGATGACGCTGACCTTCACCGCGCCGATCCCGTGGGAGGCCGACAAGTTCTACGCGCAGCCGGGTCTGGCGAAGAACAGCATGACGCTCGATGTGTGGCCGGTCGGTACCGGGCCGTTCATGGCGGTCGAATACGACGCCGATCGGCGTCACGTGCTGGTGCGCAATCCGAACTACCACGGCGCCACGTATCCGTGCGAAGGCATGCCGGGTGACAAGGAGGCGGGGCTTCTGGCCGACTGCGGCAAGAAGCTGCCCTTCCTGGACAAGCTCGTGTTCAACACCGAGAAGGACAAGACGCCGCTGCGTTCCAAGTTCACGCAGGGCTACCTCGATGTACCGGAGATCGAACGCAACGACTGGGGCCCCGATTTTCTTGCCGACGCGAACGATTCGGACGAGGTCAAGAAGCGCTTCGAGGAGCGCGGCATGCGCTTCCCGAAGAGCATCGAGCCGCAGAACTGGTACCTCGGCTTCAACTGGCTGGACCCGGTCGTCGGCAAGGGCGACACGCCGGCGCAGCAGGAGAAGAACCGCAAGCTGCGCTACGCGCTGAGCATCGCGATCGATTGGGAAGAGGGCTATGGTCGTGTCTTCACGCAAAAGGCCGGCGAGGCCGCGATGGGGCCACTGCCCGGCGGCGTGATCGGCTCGCGCCACGGCACCAAGGAAGACATGAACCCGATCACGCACAAGCTGGTCGACGGCAAGATCGTGCGCCGCTCGCTCGACGAGGCCAAGGTGCTGCTCGCCGAGGCCGGCTACCCCGACGGGCGCGACGCCACGACCGGCAAGCCGCTGGTGCTGAACTACGACTACCAGCGCGTGCCCACGCCCGAATACCGCGCCGAGCTCGACTGGATGGTCAAGCAGTTCGCCAAGCTCGGCGTGCAGCTCGAGATCCGTGCCACCGACTACAACCAGTTCCAGGAAAAGATGCTCAAGGGCAAGCAGCAGATTTTCTGGTGGGGCTGGTTCGCCGACTATCCCGACGCCGAGAACTTCCTGTTCCTGTTCTACGGCCCGAACTCCAAGGCCAAGTTCGAAGGCGAGAACACCGCAAACTACGACAACCCCGAATACGACCGCCGCTACAAGCAGCTCGCGCTGCTCGACGACGGGCCGGCCAAGCAGAAGCTGATCGACGAGATGGTCGACATCCTGCGCAAGGACGCGCCGTGGTCCTTCGGCTACTTCCCTTATTCGGCGGGCGCCTACCAGCAGTGGATAGGCGACGCGAAGTACGGCCTGTTCACGAACGACCGCGCGCTGTACTACAAGATGGACGCGCCGCTGCGCGCGCGTCTGCAGGCCGAGTGGAATCCGCCGCGCTACTGGCCGATGGCGCTGCTCGCGCTGGCGGCCATCGCGTTCGCGTGGATCGCGCGGCGCGGCTTCATCGCGCGTGAGCGCAAGACGGCCCTGGCCAAGCACGCACCGGCTGCGCCACAAGAGGCGGGGGGCTGACGATGTTCAACTACCTCGTCCGCCGTTGCTTCTACGGCGTGCTCGTGCTGCTCGGGGTGAACCTGTTCACCTTCATGCTGTTCTTCACCGTGAACACGCCGGACGACATGGCGCGCCTGAACATCGGCGGCAAGCGCGTCACGCAGGAGCAGATCCTGAAGTGGAAGGTCGAGCGAGGCTACGACAAGCCGCTCTACTGGAATGCCGACGCGCCTGGCGCACACAAGGTCACCGACACGGTGTTCTGGGACCGCTCGGTGTCGCTGCTGGTGCTGGATTTCGGGCGCTCCGATTCGAAGAGCGCCACCGACATCGGCCACGAGATCAAGACCCGCATGGGCATCAGCCTGCAGCTCGCGGTGCCGCTGTTCCTGCTGCAGGTGATCGTGAGCGTCGCATTCGCGCTGCTGCTGGTGTTCTTCAAGAATTCGCCGATCGATTTCTGGGGCGTGGTGACCTGCGTGCTGATGCTGTCGATCAGCGCGCTGTTCTACATCATCGTCGGCCAGTTTTTGTTCTCGCGCGTGTTCCACCTGGTGCCGATCTCGGGCTTCGAGTCGGGCTGGGATGCGGTGCGCTTCCTGGTGCTGCCGGTGATTTTGTCGTTGCTGTCGCGGCTGGGCAGTGAAGGGCGGCTGTACCGCGCGATGTTCCTGGAGGAACTCGGCCGAGACTACGTTCGCACCGCCCGCGCCAAGGGCCTGAGCGAACCCAAGGTGCTGTTCGACCATGTGCTGCGCAACGCGCTGATCCCCATCCTCACCAGCGCCGGCAGCTACCTGCCGTTCGTGTTCCTCGGCAGCCTGGTGTTCGAGAGCTTCTTCGGCATCCCCGGCCTGGGCTCGTACGTGATCGAGGCGATCACGGGGCAGGATTTCGCCATCGTCCGCTCGATGGTGTTCGTCGGCTCGGTGATCTACATCCTCAGCTACATCGTGATCGACGTGGCCTACACCTGGGTGGACCCGCGCGTCCGCCTGGCCTGATCCTCATGATGATGCCCAAGCTCGTTCTGCTGTGGTCGGATGTCGTCGTGCTCGCGACGCTGTTGCTGCTGATCGCGTACGGCTGGCGCATTCACGGCAGCGTCAACCTGCGCGCGACCTGGATCAAGGTGCTGCGCGACCGCGCGGCGATCTGCGCGTCGGTCGTGCTGGTGCTTTTCTTCGCGGTCGCGGTCGTCGACAGCCTGCATTTCCGGCGTGCGTTGCCGAACGCCGCGAGCGCCGGCGCGAACCAGGCGCAGGCCTACAGCACGCGCACCGAATCCCTGCTCGATGTGCTGCTCGCGCGGCAGATCGAGGGCCGCGAGACCTCGTATTCGGCACCGCTCGCGATCCGCGGGTTCACGAAGGACTCGGTCGACGTCAACGGCCAGATTGAGCGCATCTATCCGCGCCTCAAGCACGGCGGCGAGCGCCTCGCGGACGACTCTGCATGGGCGGGCGACGTGGCGATGCGCACGGTCGTCGGCCTGGTTGCCGGGCTGCTCGCGACGTTGCTCGCGAGCCTGGGCATCGCGTGGTGCGTGGCGCGGATGAACGGCATCGCGCTGGGGCAGGCGTGGCGCACGCTGCTGCAAGGCCGCACCGAGCTGCCGTGGCGACCGGTGGTCTTCACGCTGCTCGTGTTGTTCGCGGTGTTCGGGCCGCTGCTCGCGCTCGCGCAGCACTACCACGTGTTCGGCACCGACCGCACCGGCAACGACGTGTTCTACCAGGCGCTCAAGAGCATACGCACCGCGTTCGTGATCGGCACGCTGTCGACCATCGCGACGCTGCCGCTCGCGGTCGGTCTGGGCATCCTGTCGGGCTATCTGCGCGGCTGGGTCGACGAGGTTGTGCAGTACCTCTACACCACGCTGTCGTCGATCCCGAACGTGCTGCTGATCGCCGCCTGCGTGCTGATGATGCAGGTCTTCATCGACACCCACCCCGACATGTTCGAGACCGGCGCCGAGCGCTCGGACGTGCGCCTGTTCCTGCTGTGCGTGATCCTCGGCCTGACCGGCTGGGCCACGCTGTGCCGGCTGCTGCGCGCCGAGACCATGAAGCTGAGCCAGCTCGAGTACGTGCAGGCCGCCACTGCGTTCGGTGTGCGCTCCGGGCGCATCATGGTGCGCCACATATTCCCAAATGTGGTGCACCTGATCATCATCACGACGGTGCTCGACTTCTCCGCGCTGATCCTCTACGAAGCGGTTCTGTCCTATGTGGGCGTGGGCGTCGACCCGTCGATGAACAGCTTCGGCGGCATGATCAACCTGGCCCGCACCGAAATGAGCCGCGACCCGCTCGTGTGGTGGTCGTTCGCGGCCGCGTTCGCGTTCATGGTGACGCTGGTGCTCGCGGCCAATCTCTTTGCCGATGGCGTGCGCGACGCGTTCGATCCGCGCGCGCGAACCTTCCGCGTGCGCCTGCGCACCAAGGCCACGGTCTGACGCCCCGCTGAAGAAGCCATGCTGAACATCACCAACCTGAAGGTCGCGCTCGACGCCGACGCCGGCCTCGTCAAGGCGATCGACGGGCTCACGCTGGCCATCCAGCGCGGCGAGACCTTCGCGCTCGTCGGCGAATCGGGCTGCGGCAAAAGCATGACGGCGCTCGCGCTAATGCGCCTGCTGCCCGACAACGGCGACGTCACCGATGGCAGCGTGGTGCTCGAAGGCGAAGATGTTCTCGCGCTGCCCGAGTCCGGCATGCGTGCGGTGCGCGGCGGGCGCATCGGCATGATCTTCCAGGAGCCGGCGACCAGCCTGAACCCGGTGATGCGGGTCGGCGATCAGATCGTCGAGGCCATCGAGGCGCACACCGAACTGCGCGGCGCGGCCGCGCGCAAGAAGGCGATCGAGTGGCTGGGCAAGGTCGGCATCCCCGAGCCCGAGCGGCGCATCGACGAGTACCCGTTCCGCTTGTCGGGCGGCCAGAAGCAGCGCGTGATGATCGCGATGACGCTCGCCTCGGAGCCCGATTTCCTGATCGCAGACGAGCCGACCACGGCGCTCGATGTGACGATCCAGGCCCAGATCCTCGATCTGCTGAAGCAGCTGCAGAAAGAGCAGGGCATGGGCCTGCTGCTGATCACACATGACCTCGCGGTGGTGGCCGGCATGGCGCACCGCGTGGCGCTGATGTATGCGGGGCAGATCATCGAGGTTGCGCCCGCCGCGGAGTTCTTCGCCGCGGCCAAGCATCCGTATGCGCGTCTTCTGCTGAAGGCCTTGCCCGACTCGGCCAAGCGTGGCGAAGCGCTCGCGGCCATTCCCGGCATGGTGCCGCCGCTGTGGCAGACCTTCGATTCATGCCGCTTCGCGCCGCGCTGCGATCGCGCGTTCGATGCGTGCGCCGTGACGCGGCCCGAGCTGCTCGCGTTGAGCGGCGAGCGCAGCGTGCGGTGTCTGCTGTATCACGACGGTGTCGAGGTGGCGGCGCCATCGCGCGAGGTGGCGCCTGTGCTTCGCGTCGTAGAGACCACCGCGCCGGCAGCTGTCGGCGCGACGCTGCTCGCGGTGCGCGGGCTGCGCGTGAGCTTCGCGATTCGCAGAGGCCTGCTGCAGCGGACCGCGGGTGTGTTCAGGGCCGTCGACGATGTGTCGTTCGACATCGCGGCAGGCCAGACCCTGGCGCTCGTCGGCGAGTCGGGCTGCGGCAAGACCACGACCGGCAAGGCGCTGGTGCAGCTGCTGCGCAAGCAGGCGCAGATCGAGGGCGAGGCTCATTTCGATGGGCAGAACCTGTTCGCCCTCGAAGGCGACGCGCTGCGTGCGGCGCGCCGGCAGATCCAGATCATCTTCCAGGACCCGTTCGCCTCGTTGAACCCGCGCATGCGCGTGTTCGATCTGCTCGAAGAGGGCCTGCTCGAGTTGCGCCCCGACCTCGACGCAGGTGCGCGGCGTGCCGAGCTCGAGGCGCTGGTCGATCAGGTCGGCTTGCGGCGCGATGCACTCGAGCGCTATCCGCACGAGTTCTCGGGCGGCCAACGCCAGCGCATCGCGATCGCGCGTGCGCTTGCGGTTCGCCCCAAGCTGATCGTCTGCGACGAACCGACGTCCGCGCTCGATGTCTCGGTGCAGGCGCAGATCCTCAACCTGCTGAAGAGCCTGCAGCGCGAGCTCGGGGTGTCTTATCTCTTCATCACGCACAACATCGGCGTCGTCGAGTACATCGCCGATCACGTCGCGGTGATGAATCGCGGCCGGATCGAAGAGGCCGGAAGCACTGGCAAGGTGCTCTCGCATCCCGCCACCGCGTACACGCGCACGCTGCTGGCGGCAGTGCCGCGCATCGAGGTCGCACGGATCGCCTGAGGTCGAATTTCTTTACGCTGCAATCGTGTTGCAGGTATCCAACGCGAAACGTAAAGCGGCTTAGGGACTTGCCCCCAATCACAGCGGAAAGCGCTGCCCCTCGAAATTCGACGCTGCTCCTGTGATGCCCCGCAAAGCCGCGCCGGCAAAGGGTTTTGCCGAAATCCGATGCGCTGTGAAGACGCTCGAATCCCGCGCCGCAGCAATCGATAGATGAATACCCTAGGTCGCTGCGGTCCGGGCCCCTAAACGATCTCTGTGACAATCGATTTACACGTCTTCGCAGACAAGCCACGCCCTGTTCACAAAGCTGGTATGTGACTTGCTCGCAGACATGGTTTCGATCAACCTTCAGTGCGTTTCGCAGGAGATCCCATGTTCAGAAAAACACTTGTAGTGAGGGCGCTAGCCGTCGCGTTTGGTTCGGTTGCCGTATCGATGGCGGTCGCTCCCGCCGCGTACGCGCAGTCGAACGCGACCGGTACGGTCTATGGCACCGTGGCCGCCGGAAGCGGCGATTCGGTTGTCGTGGAAAGTTTGGCGACCAGCGCCAAGCGCTCCACGTCGGTGGAGGCCAATGGCAAGTTCCAGTTGACCTCGCTGCCTCCGGGCCGCTACAAGGTTCAGGTGATGAAGGGCCAGACGGTGGTTTCTTCGACCGAAGTCGAAGTCCTGCTGGGTCAAGGTGTCGAGGCGACTTTCGCAGCGGCCGGTGCACAGGTCCTGCAATCCGTTCAGGTGGTCGGCTCGCGGCAAGTGATCGACGTCACCTCCACCAACGGCGGATCCACTTTCACCGCGAAGGAACTCTCGGTCCTGCCGATCGCGCAGAACATCACCGCGATCATGCAGCTGGCTCCCGACGTCGTGAAGGCCGACCCGCGCTACGCGGGTGGCGCCAGCGTCGGCGGCGGCGCACCGTCGGAGAACTCGTACTACATCAACGGCTTCCCGGTCACGAACCCGCTCACGCAGCTGGGTTCCATGGAACTGCCGTACGGCGCCATCTCGCAAGCGCAGATCCTGACCGGCGGCTTCGGTGCTGAGTTCGGCCGTTCCACTGGCGGCGTGGTCAACATCACGACCAAGAGCGGCTCGAATGAATTCCACGGTGGCGCAAGCTACAGCATCGCCCCGAATTCGCTGCGCTCGCGCGACAAGAATATCTACTACGACTCGGGCGCAAATCCCGCGACCGACGGCACGATCTACAAATACAACCACGACAACTCGTCGACCGAGACGACGCTCGGCGCCTACATCGGCGGCCCGATCATCAAGGACAAGCTGTTCTTCTTCTTCGCGGGCGATCAGACGACCACGCGCAGTTCGGGCAACTCGACGGACCCGAACGACCTGCTGGGCAACATCGAGTCTTCGACCAAGGGCCAGAACGGCTGGACCGATGCGAAGGACGTCAACCAACGTTACCTCGCCAAGATCGACTGGAACATCACCGACAACCACCGTCTCGAGTACACGGGCATCGGCGACAACTGGAAGACCGACGCGTCGTACTACGGTTTCGACTACAACACGCTGTCGCGATTCGGTGGCCCGGTCTACACGGCGCACTATGAGAATCAGGGTGGCCTGACGCCGCGTGTCGGCGGCACCGCCAACATGCTCAAGTACACGGGCAATCTGACCAATGATCTGACCTTGACAGCGTTGTACGGCGAGATGTCGTCCAAGCACAAGCAGACCTACAACCCCGACCTCGGGGGATCTCTTCCCGGTGTGATTTTCGCGACCGGTGATGCGTCCAAGTATCCTGGCCTCGACTACGGCACTTCGCAGCCTCTGTCGGGTCAGAATCTGAATTCTTCGGGCGGCAAGGACAAGACGAAGTCCTACCGACTGGACTTGGAATACTCCATCGGCAGCCACCTGTTGCGCGCCGGTCTCGATGAGAACAAGCTGACCTCCGGCGACGCTGGTCTGGTGTCTGCAGGCGGCAGTGTCTACAGCTATCGGAAGACCGGCAATCCCGATGCCATTGATCCGGTCACCGGTCAAGTCGTGCCCGTCAAATTTGGCCCATACAGCTACGTCGTCAACGACGGCAGCGGCCCGATCGCCGCGGCTGGCTACTATGTTCGTCAGCGTACGTTCAGCAGTATCACGAACGCGCGTTCGGACCAATCGGCGCAGTACATCGAAGACCGTTGGCAGGCCACGAAGGACCTGCTCGTGACGCTCGGCTTGCGCAACGAGAGCTTCAAGGGCTACAACCAGGACAACGACGTCTACATCGACTCGAAGAACTTCGTCAGCCCGCGTCTGGGCGCGTCGTGGGACGTGCTCGGCGACTCGACGCTGAAGGTGTTCGGTAACCTGGGTCGCTACAGCATCCAGACCCCGACCCACGTGGCGGTTCGCGGCGCAGGCAGTTCGACGCTGGTCGACCAGTTCTTCACCTACACCGGTGTCGACGCCAATGGTCTGCCGACCGGCCTGAAGCCGCTGACGGCAGCACCGTTCTCTCCGGACGGCGAAACCGGCCTGCCCAAGGATCCGCACAGCGTTGCTGCTGTCAATCCGAAGCCCAGCTACCAGGATGAGCTGATCCTGGGCCTGGAGAAGGCCCTGACGCCCAAGCTCACGGTCGGTGCCAAGATGACCTATCGTCGTCTGGGTGCGACCCTGGACGATGACTGCGACGAAGGGCCGTTCGACAAGTACGCCGACGACCACGGCATCAACCGCACCAACTACGCCTTCAATTGCCTGCAGTTCAACCCGGGTCGTTCCAACAACTTCCTGGTCGACTACGCGGGGAACAAGACGTACACGCCGGTGACCTTGTCGGCTGCCGACATGGGCTATGCCACCAACAAGCCCAAGCGCACATTCCTGGCGCTCGACTTCTTCCTCGAGCATCCGTTCAGCGATGGCTGGTACGGCAAGCTGGCCTACACCTGGTCGAAGAACAAGGGCAACACCGAAGGCCAGACGAAGTCCGACAACGGTCAGACCGACGTGTCGGCAACGTCGAGCTGGGATTACCCGGTCATCATGGAGAATACCTACGGCTACCTGCCGAGCGACCGGACTCACCAGATCAAGGCCATTGGCTACTGGCAGTTCGCTCCTGAGTGGGGCGTGGGCGGCAACTTCGCTGCATCGTCGGGTCGGCCGAAGAACTGCAACGGCAACTACGGTGGCACCGATCCCAACGGCGATCCGGGTTATGGCTCGATCTTCTTCTACTGCAACTTCGCGGGTGGCACCAACACCAGCGTGGCGACGCCGCGCGACTCGCAGGGCCGTCTGCCGTGGAACATCACGCTCGATGCCAACGTGGTCTATCAACCGGCGTTTGTCAAAGGCCTGAAGCTGCGGATAGATGTCTTCAACCTGCTGAACCGCCAGTCGGCACTCGCAATTCGGGAGACGCATGAACTGACCGGTGACTCGCAGACCGTGCTGACCACCTACGGCAGCGTGATCAGCTACAGCGCGCCGCGTTACGTGAAGCTCAGCGCGCAATATGACTTCTAAGTAAGCGTTTTTCGCGCCTCGATCCGGGCCCGCACAGTTTTCTCTGCGGGCCCGTTTCTTTCGGGCGTCCGATTTGCCATCGGTGAATTCCTTCGGCGAAGGGGTTCGACAAGCCGCATGGCGATCGCAGTTACGCGTGCATACCAAGATGCATGGCCCCACGGGTTTTCTCCGGGGGCTGCAACGCGGAACGACTCTTGCTCATGGCTAGAATGCGGGCCTGCACAAAAGGTGCGGTTTTCCAGATGCCGCTTGCCTGCCGGTCACGAGTCGGTGTGTGCTACGGTCCGCTTTTCTGTACCTGCTTACTATCTGGAGATCCCAGAACATGAATTTCTCTCAGCGACAAGCGGATCCCCGCCGCCATTTGGTGGGGCTCACGGTTGTCATCTTGTTCCACGCGTTCATCGTGTACGCGCTGGTCACGGGCCTGGCCAAGAAGGTCGTCGATGTGGTGCGCGCACCGATCGAGACCAAGGTGATCGAAGAGATCAAGAAGCCGCCGCCGCCGCCTGAAATCGTGCTGCCGCCGCCGCCCAAGCTCGAAGCGCCGCCGCCACCCTACATCCCGCCGCCGGAAGTCCAGATCGCTACGCCGCCTCCGCCGCAGCCGACGATCTCGGTCGCGCCGTCGCCCACGCCGCCGCCGCCCACGGTGATGACGCCGACGCCGCCCGTGGTCGCGCCGGTCGCGCCGCCGGCGCCGCGTCCGACGACGATGAGCATCGGTGTCGCTTGCGCAACGATGGTGACGCCCGCGATGCCGGTCAAGGCCTCGCGCGAAGGGATCACCGGCACCGTGAGGGCCCGCGCCACCATCAGAGGCGGCAAGGTCGTGGCTGTCGAAATCCTCTCGTCGCAGCCGCGCGGCGTGTTCGATGCTGCGGTACGCAATGCGATGACGCAGTACGGCTGCCAGACCAGCGAAGAAGAGATCAAGGCCGATCAGCTCTTCGAGTTCAAGCTGGAGTGATGCGTGCGCCCCGCGCTGACCCCTCTCGGGGTCGTGCGCGGTGTTCGCGCTCGCGGCCAAGCCTGCTCTTACCCACAACAACAGCATTTATCAGTTTCATGTCAGGAGTCCTCAAGATGACCACCCGTTCGTTGATCCAGCGCTCGCACACGATGCTTGCCGCATTCGCTCTGGCCACCAGCCTGATCGCCATTCCCCAATTCGCCGCTGCGCAAGCCTCCGCGCCGGCCGCCGAAGCCTCGGCCGCTGCCACCGCCGCTCCGGTCGCAACGCCGGCGCCCGCACCGATCGCCGACGCGACGACCACCAAGGAGACCGTCGACAACCCCTACGGCCTGGGCGCGCTCTGGCAGCAAGGTGACTTCGTCGCCAAGTTCGTGCTGGTGCTCCTGGTGCTGATGAGCCTGGGCAGCTGGTACATCCTGATCACCAAGCTGTACGAGAGCTTCAAGCTCTCCAGCGAAGCCAAGGGCGTGCGCCAGAGCTTCTTCAAGTCGGCCAGCCTGAACGAAGGCGTGAAGACGCTGAAGGACGGCGGCGCGTTCCGCTTCATCGCCGAAAGCGGTATCCAGGCCGGTGACCACCACGAAGGTTCGCTGACCGACAACATCGACCGCAACACCTGGGTCACGATGG
>Ga0307510_10001122_pt1 | contig 28666 bp, 32 predicted proteins | sample 12_EM_MG_FD_207224 | JGI IMG/M metagenome (GOLD analysis project Ga0307510, IMG submission 207224) | Populus trichocarpa ectomycorrhiza microbial communities from riparian zone in the Pacific Northwest, United States - 12_EM | ecosystem: Host-associated > Plants > Roots > Unclassified | place... | reverse complement strand
AAATATCAACCTGACTAAGCCACAACTTCGCTAAATAAGGAAAGGGGTTGTGGCGCGTCGTTCTGCCACAAAATTAGGGCTAAGGCGACGCCTCAGCACATCAAACTAAGTAAATAAACACAACAGTTCCCCCGGCCTGCAATGTGTCAACCATCCTTCTTGGACCTTTACCACCATCATCTCTCAGAGTCATCTCACCCCCAGCAATGCCATCCACTGCATCTGCCCCCATTGTCAACCATCCAGTCTTCAATGTCCTCAATCTCTTCAGGGCTTGCTGGTTTCTTAACTGCAAGCATCTGATGTCTTTGATCCTTGCTGCTGTCAAAGGCGGCGACAACAACGACATTACATGGATCGATCTCCTCCCAAGCGCTCATACCCACTTGCTTTGCCAGGCTAAGGCCTTGGCCTTCCCCTGGCACATGCCCCACCCGATTGGAGGGCCTGGATTGCACAACACCGTTGAACCAATGCGGGGACTCCCGATCAGGCCGAAGGGTCCAATTCCCCTATCACCCAATCCAATCTTGGCACCTGATCCATGCCTATTACTGACCACACTCCTCTTTTCACATCACCCCTCAGTAATGCCCCCTTCTCACTTTAACACTCCTTTGTTCATGGCAGGGGAGATCAGCTTTTTGTTCCCTTCAGGGGCAAGGCCCTTCCTGGAATCATTTACTACATGGCTGCTCAATTCCTGGTTGGCCCTTGGTGCTAAATTATGGCTCGAATTTTTTCTGCAGTGCTGCATCCTCTTTGGGGTTCATCCCCTCTGAGGCGTACCCAGCCCCAGGTTTTACATATAAAGTTCATACTGTGCTGGATTCTTTTTGAGTAACGTTGAACACTTTGAGGGTCAGCTCCGTAATGGCGTCATGCGGGGTTCTTTACTCCATAGATGCCCCATGGGGCGGTGTGTACATACAGAGTAGTATGAGTTGTATTTGTTGCCCGACTGATGGCCTTTGGCTAAGGTTGTTAAATGATAATTAAAATAAAATAAAAAAAGCATCAACCCCTGGCAGGCGTTGCTCCCCCCACTTGGCCCTGCACCCTCCATCCAGACTGTAGTCAAGCCAGTCGAGGCACCCTGTGCTATGCGTGACAGGTACAGAGTGTCCAATGGGACTCAGGTAGTTGCAGTGTTTCCCCCTTCTGCTAATTATGTTCCATATCTATAGGGAATTAGGTACTCCCTATGGGGCGACACTTACCCCAGTCACCCCACCTTATGCTCATTACACCCCTCTTCTCCCCTTACCATGTTTACACCCCTCCTGTTTATTATACTTCTCATCACCCATGTGCGCTGCGCATGACATCGGGTTGGCCTTTTTGATGCCATTTGCTTTGAGTACTTATTCCCCGTTTTCCCCCCCACAACATGCTGGTCAGTCTGTTATTCGTTACGAATCCTGGGTTACTAAATAGTAGATGTAGACTAGTTACTGATAGTCCTACTATGATGTCTTGTTGCTAACACAGTGGACAATAAACTCCTAATTCTAAAAAAAAAAAAAAAAACGCCACATTCAAAATAGAATTGCCACCTCATTGGAAGATCCATAATGTCTTCCACACATCACTGCTTACCCCATATCAAGAAACAGAAGCACATGGACCAAACTGGATAGAACCACCACCTGACATCATAGAAGGCAAACCAGAATGGAAGGTAGAGCAAATCCTCCAATCCAGACACTTTGGGTGAACAAAGAAGAAGCAATACCTAGTCCATTGGAAAGGATACTTGCCCTTGCATGACTTATGGGTTGATGAATCAGACTACAGCCATCCCTCCAAATAATCCCTCTACTTCTTCTGCTTGCTCTTCAGAAACCCAGCCATTTTCTACAACCCATACTGGTTCAAGGAGTTTATACCAGCTGCCAGAAAGCCTGCCTCATTACAACATGCCATCCATATCACCTTTGAACACACCCTCCTACACTACAGTGCATGTAAGAAACACTACTGCCCCATCCACCACCAATAGATGGCACAGCATCCAGACCTACCTAGCTCAGGATTCCCCACATCTACCATCTTCACCCTTGGAACAGAACATGGAATTACTCTTGTCCATGTACACACCAAAGGAGATGACCTGCATCTCTTTGCTGCCTTCATCAGATGAAATGATTTCACCATCAGGCTCCATTGGACCAATTGGGAACCTGGAGAAGAAAAAACAGTCATCAATCACAACAGAATTGATGTCCCAGTTGACGGTGAAGAACCAATCCTTAGCACAATGATCAGACATCAGTGCTACTACCACAATGGACCACCATTCCATTTCCAATCCCCCAGTACAGTGTTGTGTTTATTTACTTAGTTTCATGTGCTGAGGTGTCGCCTTAGCCCTAATTTTGTGGCAGAACGACGCGCCACAACCCCTTTCCTTATTTAGAGAAGTTGTGGCTTAGTCAGGTTGATATTTGCTGCAGTGGAGCAGATTTTTCCCTTAGTCTTAATCCCTCCATTGCAGTCCCCTTGGTCCTCTGTGACTCAAGGGCCCTTTATAGGTTGGATTTAAATATGAACTGTTAGCATGCCAAATATGAAATGACCAAAACATTAAAGGAATAATGATACCTGGAATAGAGAGCACAATCAAAATTAAACTCTTTGCTGATAACACAAACCTATTCCTAAACAAAGATAATAGACTTGACTATGTCCAAAACATCCTAAACAAATGGTGCAAACTATCAGGAGCCAGATTTAACATAGAGAAAATGGAAATCATACCAATGGGATCAGATGATCACAGAAAACAAATAATAAGATCTAGGAAGAAGATATATTTAAATCTGACCTATAAAGGGCCCTTGAGTCACAGAGGACCAAGGGGACTGCAATGGAGGGATTAAGACTATATTTCATTATAGGAAACAATGTATACATACCTGCAATAGAGGGATTAAGACTAAGGGAAAAATCCACTCCACTCCAGCAAATATCAACCTGACTAAGCCACAACTTCGCTAAATAAGGAAAGGCATTGTGGCATGTCATTCTGCCACAAATTAGGGCTAAGGCGATGCCTCACCACATCAAAATAAGTAAATAAACACAACAAGATAAACCCCAATGATAGAGACCCGCTCCTGGAAAGAATCCAAATAGCTGGGGATGGTGAAGCAGTATGAATCCTCAGAGCCTGGATAGGAAACAAAGTTAACAATACAACACCATGGGAACCTATAATACACACCATCAATGCCAAACTAAAAACATGGGAAAACACTTACCCAACCATGAATGGGAAACACCTAATAATCCAAGCAATAGTCAGAGGGCAGACCCAATTCCTAACCAAAGCACAACATCCTTCTTCTTCCACTACCACCACCATTGGGCCTAGGGTTTTTACACTATGTCTATTCACTCTGACTCTCCTCCTCCGAATGTTCGATGGCTTGGTCCTGAGGGTCAATCCTTGGGATCCGGTCCATGCAGTGCAAAGAAACAGATTGCAAAGTTGTCAGGCTTTGCCCCCTCACAGATTACTTGGGAGCCTTTTATGGAAGGCGGCAGTGACGGCTACCCCTTCACTGACCCACTTATTCCTCCCTCTTCTGCCCCTGACCCCGTCCCTCCTCTCATCTCTGCGCATGGCATCGACAAAGGCGATGTTAATGTGCTCTTAGGCTCTGTCTCAGAGCTTCCTTTCCCCACCACCTTCAAGACACTTCTGGCGTCCTCCATGGCCCTTTGGGCGGCATCGGCCCCTGATGCCAACACTGTCAAATCTTTCGGCCTTGACCAGGTCATCGACAGCTTCTTGGAATTTATTGCTCCTGATCCCCCCCTTCCCACCGCAGTCAGCCCTGTTCGACTTCCCGTCGATATCCCTCCTACTGTTGTGTTTATTTACTTAGTTTGAGGTGCTAAGGCGTCACCTTAGCCCTAGTTTTGTGGCAGAACGACGCGCCACAACCCCTTTCCTTATTTAGCAAAGTTGTGGCTTAGTCAGGTTGATATTTGCTGCAGTGGAGCAGATTTTTCCCTTAGTCTTAATCCCTCCATTGCAGGTATGTGTACATTGTTTCTCTATAATCAAATACAGTCTTAATCCCTCCATTGCAGTCCCCTTGGTCCTCTGTGACTCAAGGGCCCTTTACAGGTCGGATTTTAACACCTACACCCCGTTTTTCTACCCCACCCCTCCCCTCACCCCTTCCTTGCAATGAAGACACCATTATGGCATTCGGTGATTCTCTGGACACGTCTTCCTCTCACATTCGCACTCTGACACCATGCCCCTTGGAAAAGGGCAAGATGTGAGCCCACAAGCCTTCCAAGGTTCCTGGAGATCTGATGCCGACCCCTGTCACCCCCTCTCCACTCCCTGCCCCCTCTTCTGCCCCTATCGACCTCGTTTCCCCTGCTATTATGGTGGCGGTGACGGGCAAGACAAAGGGCAAGAAATGGGCGTCCTTTGCTGAAGTCGCCGTGAAAGCAAAGACTGCTCCAGGCCCCCCTAACCCACCCCTTGGCCCTAAAGCCCTCACAGCTCAGTCCCGCACTAACAACCCCCCTCCCCCTCCCAGGCCTAGCCTTGTGCTTAGCCTTACACATCACATGCTCATATCAACCCTCCGCGCCTCGGCAGCTCTTGCACCTCTGGTTTTGGTCAATGCCTGCAACACCACTCTTTCCGCCAATCCCACCTACACCAATGTTCAGGTCTCCACTGCCAAGTGGACTCCCAAGGGGAACTTGGTCGTTTTCGCTGGGCCTGGTGTTTCTCGCGACACCCTCTTTGCTACCTCCCACGTCCTCACCTCTGCCATGTCCCAGGCCCTGCCAGATGGCCTGCAGATCTCCTCCCACCTGAATGTCAAATGGGAAAAGGTCATGGTTAACTCTGTGCCCACTGGCGTCACTGATGGATGCCCCACTGCTCATTCTCCCACTGCCTGTTGGCAGTCGCTCATCGACAATAACCCCTCCCTACACCGCCTCAAGGTCTGTCAGCTGCCCTCTTGGGTGCGCCAGCCATCCCTTTTCCAACCTGGGTCGCAGTCTTCCCTAGTCCTTGCTTTCGAGGACCTGGATGGGTCCCTTGCCCCTTCCCTTATCTGTGCACATACCATGTACGCTTTTGGATCTCAATGCTGCATCATGTGGTGGCGCAATCCTCCCCCCTCCCCCACCAAATGTGAAGCAGTGGAGTTCACGAAGAAGGCCCGGAATGCCCGGTCCGCGCAAGAATCAATTGCTGGATCGAGCTGCCTGCAAGCCCCACCTCCCATCTCTGTCACACAGCTTGCTGCGGTGAGCTCTGTTGTCATGGGTGACAACACATCAGTGATCCTGGAACTCACTGCCGCTTTGGCCTTGTTGTCGAAGTGGGCCCCTACCTCCTCACCTCCCACTGCTAGGTCCAAGAAGCGGAGAGCACAAGCCACGAGGCGCAGTGTCGAGGCAGCCAACGCCGTCCCCTAGTTCAGTCTAGACCCTCAAGATCACATGTTAGCCAGATGCATTATAGCCTGACAGGTCGCCCTCCCCTCTACACCCCTTCTTTCGTAACCCCTGACCCGCATACCCCAATCATCCACCAACCCCTAAACAGGTGCTTCAGCATTTTCCCCCTTCCCACCCCCCTTTTATTATTCGGGCCACTGGCATGAGCTGTGTAAGTCCCTGCAAGTATGTAACACTGACCCCCGTTCCCCCTCCCCCCCTTGCCCGGGTCTGCACACCGCCTCCCATCGTCAGCACCTTGTGCATGATATAGGGTGCAAGCGGCGGTGGCGACGCCCGCCCCAGTAGGGCACACCAAGATGGCGTGCGTGCGATGAGAGAGCGCAGCCGAGTTAGGACATTAAGGCAGATTAGGGCCACGCACAGAATAGGATTAGTCAGTAGCGTACAACGTTGTCTGGTAGTCTACTTGCTAAGGACAATAAACGAGAATCAAAAAAAAAAAAAAAAACCAAAGCACAAGGTATGCTGAAACCCATAGAAAAAGTGCTAGAAAAAACAATAAGTAAGTTCATCTGGGGACAAGAATCCAAACCCAGAATAGCACCAGAAACCCTGCAATGCCCCATAAATGAAGGAGGCCTAAATATCCTAAACATCCAAGCAAGAAATGAAGCAATTGAACTGATGTGGCTAAAAGCATACCTGAATTTCACCCCAGCACACCAACAATGGGTGATAATAACTGACCACATAATCCTTGCCACAGAACCAGATGAACTGGTGGAAGATGCCAGAATCAACCCACTCCTGCAAACCTGGAAATTCTCACTCAAAGGCCCTAGAGGAGACAAACTAAACAACAATGTCAAAAGAATGCTCAAAACAGCCAAAAAATGCAACACAAACCTGACTGCAATCAAAATCACCCCTTACCATCTCTTCTTGACCTCTTACCACCACCATCTCTTACAGAATATGCCTGCCACAGCCGCATCCCCTGTTCCCCCCCCCTTCCTTGTGCCCCCGTAAGCGACCACGCTCGGGGCCGGGCTCGACCTAGCGTCGCCCAGGAAGATACTTCGGCCTCCGTCGCCACTGACTATTCGGTGTTCGACGTGCTAAACCTTTTCCGTGCTCGCTGGTTCATCAACCGCAACCACATCCTTTCTCTTGTCATGTTCGCTCAAAAGGCCGACGACGGCAACAACATTTCCTGGGTCGAGTTCGCTCCCCAGTCTCATTCCCATTTGGTCCGCCAGGCTATCACCCTGGCACCTACCCTTTACCCTCTGGCCCTGCTCAAGCGGGTCATGTTTACTTTTCTTCTGGAGGTTGTCAACGACCGTGGGCACGCTGGCCTCGCTTCGTTTGTCAAGACCTCAGCACCACGCCGCCGCCATGCAAGTTCGGCTAGACCCGGCCCCTCAACGCTCCCAGTTCCCCCTTCACAGGGCGAGGGATTGGTTCGAGCTTCAAGACCACCCGCTCTAGTGCTATCTTCGCCGGCTCCGTTGTTGCAGGCCGCCCCTGCAATGGCCGTGGATTCACCGTCGCCTCCCCCCTCCGATCTTTCCCCCCGGTCACACACGCCCACGCCTCGCGCCTTGGAGTTTCATGTGACCGTCGCGGATCCCCCCTCCACCCCTGCATCCTCATGCTCTTCATCTCTGTCTCCCCCGGGTGATACCGGGGGCACGAGTGCCACACCCTGGGTCAAACTGGGTGGTTGCTGTGGCGAGCCAGGTACCGGGCGCTGTACAAAGCGCCTCAGGGCCCCCTTTTCCCCCACGTCAACGCAAGATGCCGCTTCTCTCCTGGTCCCTTCGGGTCGGCCTGGACAACGGTACACCCTCGACTCGTTAGTCGCCTACAAGGCGGCCCTCCGCAACCTTCAGGTTCGCGCTAGGATCTCGATCAAGGAGGAGGAGCGCACTTTCGCCAAGACGGCTTCCCTGACGTCCGCCCCCCACGTCTCTCCGACCCCCCCTCCATCCACCCCCGCCTTTTGCTGGCCCGCAGCGTCTTCTGATGCTGACGCCCCATCTTGGCGTCGATCCGCGGCCCCCAGCCCGCAAAGCGGCTTCCCCTAGTGGGCGTCGCTCCCCTTTACTCGACCCTATGGCCCCCATCTCTTCAGTCGGATTCGAGCCCCGGCCGGCGCCCTAGGAGGTCCTCGGACCTTTGTCATGCGTACTGGGTACAGAGCGCCCAACAGGACTCCGGTAGTCGCTGCGTTCCCTCCTTCCGCTATTTTATGTTCTGTATCTATAGGGACCTAGACCACCCCTATGGGGCGACGCTGCTACATGTTGCCCCGCCTTACGTTCATTACTCCCTCCCCTCTCACCCCGTTTTTCCCCCCTCCGCTCTCCCCTTTGACTGGTTTTCGCGGCTGTTTCCTGCAGGCTTAGTCCTGTGGGTGGTCGTTTTCTCCTGGTCCTGGAACGCCTGTGGCGTTGTTTGTTTATTTACATCCGTTTGACTCGACAGTCTGATATTTACAATCCTGGGTTACTAAATGGTGCGCTAGGTAGTTGCTTGATGGGTAGCTAGTTAGTCGTACTATGATGTCTTGTTGCTAGACGCAGGGGACAATAAACTCCGAATTCAAAAAAAAAAAAAAAAAAAAAAAAATCACCCCTTACATCCTTGCACAACTTCCAGCCTGGTACCACATTGCCACTGAAAATCAATCTCTAAACAACACCATGGCAAAATGCCTGCTATGAAAACATAATATCAGTATAGTGGCAGACCTAGTTAAAATAACTGCATATATACAACACCCCACCCAATACCCCAATCACCAACCTGACATAGTTTGTGAATGCTGAGAATGTACAAACAATAAAGAACAGGGATGCCAGAACCCACATAATCTTTGACCCAACAATAACCTGTAAAGGGAGTTTAGTGGAATGTTTTAGAGTCTTCACCAACCCAATGAGAGCATCAAACTAGATAGCCAGATGCATCCTTCTTCTTCCACTCATCCTTCTTCTTCCACTACTACCACCATTGGGCCTAGGGTTTTTTTTACACTATGTCCGTTCGCTCTGACTCCCTGTTTAAATCCGACCTGTAAAGGGCCCTTGAGTCACAGAGGACCAAGGGGACTGCAATGGAGGGATTAAGACTATATTTGATTATGGAGAAACAATGTACACATACCTGCAATAGAGGGATTAAGACTAAGGGAAAAATCTGCTCCACTGCAGCAAATATCAACCTGACTAAGCCACAACTTTGCTAAATAAGGAAAGGGGTTGTGGCGCGTCGTTCTGCCACAAAACTAGGGCTAAGGCAACACCTCAGCACATGAAACTAAGTAAATAAACACAACACTCCCCTCCTCTGAATGTTTGTTGGCTTGGTCCTGAGGGTCAATCCTTGGGTTCTGGTCTGCACAGCACAAAGAAACGGTTTGCAAAGTTGTCAGGCTTTGCACCCTCTCAGATTACTTGGGAGCCTATTCCAGTAGGCGGTGGTGAGGGCTACCCCTTTACCAACCCACTTATTCCTCCCTCTCCTACCCCTGACCCTGTCCCTCCTCTCATCTCTGCTCATGGCATTGACAAAGGCAATGTCAATGTGCTTCTGGGCTCTGTTTCTGAGCTCCCCTTCCCCACTGCCTTCAAGATGCTTCTTGCATCCTCCATGGCCCTTTGGGCAGCATTGGCTCCTGATGTTGCAACTGTCAAATCCCTTGGCCTTGACAATGTCATTGACAGTTTCCTGGAATTTATCTCACCCCCCACTCTCCCCACTGCAGTTAGCCCTGTTCGACTTCCTATTGATATCCCTCCTACCCCCCATTTTTCTGACCCACTCCTCCTCTCACCCCTTCCTCATGATGAAGACGCCGTTATGGCATCTGGTGATTCTCCGGACACGCCTTCCTCTCACCTTCGCACTCTGACACCATGCCCCTTGGAAAAGGGCAAGATGCAAGCCCTTGAGCCTTCCGAGCTTCCTGGAGATCTGACGCCAACCCCTGTCATTCCCTCCCCACTCCCAGCCCCCTCCACTGCCCCTATCAACCTCGTTTCCCCTGCTGTAATGGCGGAGGCAACGGGCAAGAAACGGGGTAAGCCACAGGCATCTTTTGCCAAAGTCGCCACAAAAGTGAAGACTGCTCCAGGCCCCCCTCACCCACCCCTTGGCCCCAAAGCCCTTGCAGCCCAGCTCTGCACTAACAACCCCCCTTTCCCTCCCAGGCCTAGCCTTGTGCTCAGCCTCACACATCACATGCTCGCCCAGACCCTCTGCACTAAAGCAGCCACTGCGCCCCCTCTTCTGGCCAATGTTTGCAACTCCACTCTCTCCGCCGATCCGATCCACACCAATGTTCGGGTGTCTGCTGCCAAGTGGACACCCAAGGGAAACTTGGTCGTTTTTGTGGGTCCAGGCATCAGTCGCGAAGCGCTCTTCACTACCTCCCCCCTCCTTACCACTGCTGTATCCCAGGCTTTGCCAGATGAGCCCAGCATCTCCTCCTGTCAGAATGTCAAGTGGGGTAAGGTCATGGTTAACTCTGTACCCACTGGCGTCGTTGAAGGACACCCCCACACACATTCCCCTGCTGCCTGTTGGCAGTCGCTTATTGAAAACAACCCCTCCCTATGCAACCTCAAGGTCTGCCAGCTGCCCTCTTGGGTGCACTGGCCCTCCCTCTATCACCCAGGTTCACAGTCATCCCTAGTCTTCACTTTCAAGGATCTGGATGGGACACTTGCCCCTTCCCTTATCCATGCACATAATGTGTATGCCTTCGGGGCCCAGTGCCACGTTGTGCGCTGGCGTAACCCCCCCCCTTCCCTGCCAAACAAGAGGCGTTGGATGTGGCTAGGAAGGCCCGGTCTGCCCGGTCCGCAGCTGAGTCAGTTGCCAGATCTAAGCAATCGCAAGCCCCCCTCCCCGTGTCCATTATGCAACTTGCTGCTCTCACATGTGAAACCGTGAAGGACGGCACTCTCTTGGCGATCCCACTAATTGCTGCCTCTTTGGCCTCATTGTCAAAGAGGGCCCCTACCTCCTTGCCCCCCTCCGCTCGCTCCTCCAAGAGGAAGGCTTGCGCCCTCCAGTGCACAGCTGATGCTGCCAATGCAGTTGCATGAGTGGACAAGACCCAGAGATTAGTATGTGTGCCAGATGCATTTAACCCAACAGGTCACCCTCCCCTCTACACCCCTCCCTTCTTACCCCTTCCCGCATACCCCAAACCAAAGAACAACCCCTAAACAGGTGCTCTAGCATTTTCCCCCCTCACCCCCTTCCTTTCCCATGTATGTACCACTTCCCCCCACTTCCCTTCCCTCTACCTTACCTGGGTCTGCCCCTGCCTCCCGTCATGTCGCACCTCATGTGTGAAATTGGGTGCAAGCAGCAGTGGCGACTGTGTTTATGGATGGGCCATGTTGTTGGCCATTCAGTTAGGACATTACGGTAGTAGAGTACATGCACAGAGTAGAACTCCGTAGTTGTTGTGTTTATTTACTTAGTTTGATGTGCTGAGACATCGCCTTAGCCCTAATTTTGTGGCAGAACAATGCGCCACAACCCCTTTCCTTATTTAGCAAAGTTGTGGCTTAGTCAGGTTGATATTTGCTGCAGTGGAGCAGATTTTTCCCTTAGTCTTAATCCCTCCATTGCAGGTATGTGTACATTGTTTCTCTATAATCAAATACAGTCTTAATCCCTCCATTGCAGTCCCCTTGGTCCTCTGTGACTCAAGGGCCCTTTACAGGTCGGATTTTAACAGTAGTAGCATACAAACTGTCTGGTAGCTAGCGCTAAGGACAATAAACTTGAATGAAAAAAAAAAAGATAGCCAGATGATACAGACTGCCTGGTCCCATACCCTAATACAGGGAGATCACAGTTTACACTGATGGAGCATGCATGAACAATGGTAAACACAATGCCCAATGTGGCAGTGGAGTATGGTTTGACCATGATGACCTGAGAAACCAAGCTCTCCAAATCCCTGGGAGAGATCAGTCCAACCAAATAGGGGAGCTAGCAGCAGTGATAGCAGCAATAACTGCAACCCCACCATACCAACCCCTAAAAATCATGACTGACTCCAAATATATGACAGAAGGACTGACCATGCACCTAGAAAACTGGGAAAATGACAGATGGATAAGCATAAAAAATGCAACATTATTCAAAAAGGCAGCTTACCTGCTAAGATACTGACCAGCCAAAACAACTTTCCAAAGGGCACAATGGCACAATAGGAAATGAAGAAAGTGACCACCTAGCTAGACAAGGTGCAAGCAAACATGACACAGACACATTAGACCTAAGCATACTGATAGAATTTGACCTCAACAGGGCAAAACTTGCCACCCTAACACAAGCAAAAGTGTACCAAGGAATATAACAACTGAAAGAAATCAGACTGAGAAACTCAACAACAAGAAACCTACAACTCATCTAAGAAGCCATACAGTGAATTACAGGTGAAACTGAGACAGACTGCATGATATGGCAAAGCCTATGAAAATCTATAACATGACTGATTATGCAACAATTCCTATATAGAACCATGCCCAACACTTACAAAGTTGGAGGATACTAGAGAAAGATCCAAGGAAAAGAAGAACAAGAAACCTGCACACACTATAATACAACTGAATCAATGGACCATATCCTGACGCAGTGCAATGAATGTACAATAGGCATGATATAAAGGCTAGCATGAGAGCTATGGCCACATGATAATATCCCATGGCCAGAGATCTTTTTTTTTTTTTTTTGAATTGAGTTTATTGTCCTTAACGTGAGCTACCAGACATAATATACGCTACTGAAACTAACTACTCTGTGCGAAATCCTACAACTACTGTAATGTCTTGACTCAGCCATGCTAACCTCAATGTGTGCATGCTGTCTTCATTGTGCCCTACTGGAGCGGGCGTTGCCACCGCCACTTGAACCCTATTATCGCACGTGAGTGCTGACGACAGGAGGCGGGGGCAGACCCAGGTAGAGGAGGGGGAGGGGAAGTAGAAGCCTGTGGGGCATACTCGGGGAAGGGGGGCTGGGGAGGGGGGAAAATGCTAAAGTGCCTGATTAGGGTTTGGTGGACGAAAGGGGGCGTGGGTCTGGGGTTTCGAAATGAGGGGTGTAGAGAGGAGGGCGACCAGCCGGGATATAATGCATCCGGCCACTAACACAATAGGGTCTTGTCCGGTCTAGGCCGAAGGCACAGCTGGGGCTGCGGCGGGAGCCAGGCCGGTGCGCAAGCGGCGCGAGTGGTGGGTGGCCTGCTTCTTGGACCTAGCAGAGGGGGGAGAGGAGGTAGGGGCCTGCTTCGACTGAAGAGTCAAAGCGGCGGCAAGTTCCGGGATTGCTGATGTGTTGCCATCCCGAAGGAGAGCGGTGGACTGGAGCGCAGCAAGCTGCATGACGGAGACAGGAGGTGGGGCAGGGGGGCGGCTCGATCCAGCAACGCTTTCGCATGCAGACCAGGCATTCCGTGCCTTCTTTGCAATCTCCGCCGCCTCACGTTTGGCAGGGGAGAGAGGGGGGTAGCGCCAGCGAGATATGCAGCACTGTGATCCAAAGGCGTACACATGGCATGCACAGATAAGGGAAGGGCCAATCGAGCCATCCGGGTCTTCAAAAGAGAAGACTAGGCTAGATTGAGACCCCGGTTGATAGAGGGAGGGCTGGCACACCCAAGAGGGCAGCTGGCACACCATGAGATGGCGTAGGGAAGGGTTGTTGGAGATAAGTTCCTGCCAGCAGGCGGCAGGGGAATGGGCGGTGGGGTGTCCTTCAGAGATGCCAGTAGGCACCGAATTAATCAGCACCTTGCCCCACTTGACATTAAGGTGGGAGGAGATCGCCGGAACCTCTGGCAGGACCCGGGACACAGCAGACGTGAGGAGGTGGGAGGTGGCAAAGAGTGTGTCACGTGAGACACTGGGACCAGCAAATACAACCAAGTTCCCCTTGGGTGTCCACTTGGTGGTGGACACCTGAACGTTGGCGTGGGTGGGATTAGCAGAGAGTGCAGCATTGCAGGCATTGACCAGGACTGGGGGCGCAAGAGCTGCCTTGGTGCAGAGGGTCGATATGAGTGTGTGATGTGTGAGGCTCAGCACGAGGCTGGGCCGGGCAGGGGGTGGAGCAGCATGGCTTTGGCGCTGAGCAAGCTTAGCCTTAGGGCCAAGGGGGGGCTTAGGGGGGCCGGGCTTAGAAGCCACTTTCGCGGCAGCCTTGGCGAAGGACGCTGTCTTACCCCCCTTCGTCTGGGCGACGCTAGGTCGAGCCTGGTCCCAAGCGTGGTCACTTATGGGGACACAAGATGAAGGAGGCGGGGGGGCTGGGAGCGAGGAGAGGGAGACAGGGAGCAGCGCCAGAACCTTGGGAACCTTGGAAGGCTCCAGAGCTTGCATCTTGCCCTTTTCCAAGAGGCGAGGCGTCGGAGTGCGAAGATGGGACGAAGAGTCATCTGCCATTACGGCATCAACGTCACGAGGAGGGGGGGGGGGAAAAAGGGGAGGCTGAGAAGTGGGGGGTGGGAGGGATGTCCACAGGAAGTAGGGTGGACCGAATCGCATCAGGAGGGGTGGGCGAGATAAAGCTAAGGAAACTGTCGATGGCTGTGTCAAGGCCAAGGGATCGAATGGTTGCAACGTCAGGGGTCGACACCACCCAGAGGGCCATAGAGGATGCCAAAAGCGTCTTGAAAGCAGTGGGGAAGGGGAGCTCCAAGATGCTTGCAAGCAGGAGGGAGACATCGCTGTTGTCAATGCCCTCTGCGGAGATGTTGAGAGGGATTGAGGGTGCAGGAGATGGGGAAGGGGGAATCAATGGGTTGGTGAAGGGGTAACCAGGACCGCCACCCTCTTGAAAGGGCTCCCAAGTGACTTCGCCGCGACGGTAGCCGCCAGCAACGATAACGGAGGGCAGAAGGTCATGGGGACCAGTGGCCAGAGTGTTGCCAGTCAGACCAAAGAATCAGCCATGAGGAGGGGTGCCCAGTGAATCTGGGGGAGGTGAATGCGATGGATAGAATTCTTCCATGATGGTGGTAGAGGAAAGAGAAGGGCGATGGCCAGAGATCAGCCTAGGGACTATCCTAGGATGTGGCTGCATATATCTATGATCAGATAAAAACCCAAATGAAGAACAATGAAACTGAAACAATACACACCAAGGACCAACCAGACTCCTCCGAGTACTCCTCCTGGAATTGGGATACCTCATATGGATGCTAAGATGCAAAAGAGTGATACAAGGAAAACAACATTAGAAAGAAGAAATGAAAAGAAGATGGATCCCAGCAATAAATGAAAGACTCACAATTGATAAGATCATGGCCACAAGAATCAAAAGGAACCAAGAATATACCAAACTTGTAATCAACATATGGGAGAAAGCACTTGAGAAAGAGGAAGAACTCCTACCAAACTGGATAGTTTGCAGTGAGGTTTTAGTGGGTAGGACTGCATGGCATACCCGCAACCATGGGGAACACATACCTTGAGCCCCACACTATCCTGACCACAGGATGTGCATAATTACATTTGTCCTTATAACCAGTCACCTTGCAGCCCAGCTATAGTGTGATGAGTGGGGCTGACCCCAGTCTCCTGCCACTTGTCAATTATCATTGGAGAACCCTATAACTATTATACAAGTAGTTGTACAACCTCCATAAATAAAGTGCTTTCAAAAAAAAAAAAAAAAAAAGTCTGGGAATGGGCAAGAGGGAAGGGGAGAGTTTATCACAGATGGATGGTCTGTGTGAGTGTTAGGACACAGCCTGATTGGGACACAGTCTGACAAGCCTAACACCACTCTTAGATAAGATATCAGTAAGACCTCCTTAATTACATAGCACTCCTGCACCCATATATAAACCTGTTGTTACGTTCTTGGGCCTATGCAGGGTGCATTTTTCATTTTCCACCTGCTTACTAAGCCTTTCCCATCACGTGAACAACCACCCATCCACCCGATCACATGACCAATCACCTGCTCCCAAGTCACCTGCGCATCACCTGATATTCCCTCACCTGACCTCACATGATCCTATCCCTACCTCTGACTCGTTTCTATTCGCTTACCTCAGCCTTGCTTCCGGATTCTCAGCCCACTTACTATACCTTCTTCATAGCCTCATTTCACGACTCATACTGACTCCTTTCTTGTTACCTTCATGCGTGAGTTAGTTCCACAGTATATGACTCCATCTTTTGGACTATGACTCGTTACTAGTACAAAGTACTTGTTGTATTAGTCCTTAGTCATACAGCCTCCTCACATGTATATAAACCCTTGTGTTTTCCTAGAGTTGGGCCTTAAGCCTGACTTGGTTTAATCCCAAGTGTTGTAGCTTCCCCAGCCTTTCTCGAAGTCGTCTCAAACGTCATTGAGACTCTCCCCTTATCCTTCCTCCCGCTCTACCAAGCACTTTGCTTAGGCGCAGTTAGTAACTTGCGCACTCATCATCTATCCGTCCGCTAGAGAACTACTGTTCGAGACTGGCTGTAGGTCACAGTAATTGCTGTGCCCTCTACTGGACTAGCGCATCCTGACATCGTCATCGCCATTGTGCACGCGTGCAAACGAGCCACCCCAGCAGCATCCTAGGGCCAGTGTTCGCTACCTGCGATCCCTAGACGTACAAGTCCCGCCGCCGTTATACAAACCTGTGCACGTCGCACCTTAGGGTCCTTGGCCCTTAACACAAGTCAGGCTTACCACCCAGGCTCTACAGAGCATCACAGACATCATCTACCCTGGCGGGTATACAACTCATTGGAGAATTAGACGACACTCACAAGCGTGTACAAAGAAGACAAGCAGACAACCTCCCTAACCACATTAAGGGACAGGCATACTTCGAATCACATCCCAGACTCAGAGGAAGAGTGAACCCAGACACAGGCTATTACATCAGCGCAGGCACAGATAAACTTGCTGTAGAATTCGTCACAGAAAACGGAGAAGACAACTGGACACAACTCGGAAAAGAAACAGACGGCACCTGGTACACTACCAAAGAAGCTCTTGTTCCTAAAGAAAATAGGCTACTAGGCTGGTGGAATACCGACGACTCCCAGCACCCAGACTTCTTTATACATCACCTGGAACACGCACCAGCACCCCCAGAAGAGACACTCGCAGGAGGTCTTCACCACATTGCCACACTCCAGGGAGCGAATCCATTCACTCCGCAGATACCTATCCTACCCCAGATTGAAACAGCAGCTACTCAGGGCATTGCTATCCCCGTTGATATCGCACCAATCGCATCCACACTCCCAGTTGCATCTACAAGCGCACCAGTCTTACCCCCAGCTCAACCAGTTGCACTAAGTGCACCAGTAATTGTCGCTACCTCAGGATCAAACACACTCACATACATCCCACCTACCATGTCAGGACAAACAGGAGGATCGGGACAAGGCGCAGGAGGCGCAGCAAGCATAGCAGCCACTACAGGTGGAACAGGACAAACTGTTACAGTCGCAGCAGTATCATCCAATGGTGGACTCAAAGGCACCCCACCTCCCTACTTCAGTGGAGACAGAGACACTAGTCACAACTTCCTAGTCAACTTCGGCATCTTCAAGTTCACTAACAGGAACAACGATGCTATGAGCAACCCAGCCACACGCGTCACCACGGCACTTACCTACATGGGCGGAGTTCTAGTCGATCCATGGAAGGAACAACAGATGACGGAACTTCAGGCATGCATCGCTGGAGGAACTGCAGACACAGAAGAAGTCCACTGGACGACCTTTGAACAGGCATTCAAAGACACATTTTATAACACCAACATCAAAGCAGAGGCCTACCAGAAACTAGAGAATCTCAAAATGAAAGACAACTTGGACGTCTTCATATCCGAATTCAAGAGATACATCACTGCCTCAGGGATAGACATCAACTCGCATGGCATCATCCACTTGTTCAAAAAGGGACTTGCCCCCAGTCTAACCACAGCCATAATAAACAGTCAAGGATACGACCCAAGGAATCCCTGGGCCACATTCCAACCATGGGAAGACGCTGCATGCGCCTGTAACCTCAGATGGAAACACACCCAAGAATTTAAAACCAATTTATGCCAAGGATACTATGCCACACTTGGCCAGAGATCCTGTGGAACACAGCAGCAGTCACGCGGAGGAGGAGGACAACGCCTCACCACATCCCAAGGAGGACACCATATGGATGTTGACACTACCATTGCTACCAACATTACCGGTAGAGGACCAGAACTTTCCAAAGCCAAGAAAGCAGAGTTACAAGCCAACAACTCCTGCTTCTACTGTTTCAAAAGAGGACACCGCGCCAGAGATTGTCGCAAGAAACAAGCGGACCGTGCCCTGAGCAGCGGAAGCACCGCTAACACCAGTAACCAGACCCGCACCAGAGAAATCACCATAAATGACATCACCCCAAAGCTCGTCAACAAAATGATTAGAAGCAATGCATTCCAAGCCATGGATGAAGAATTTAAACTCTCCTTCTTGGAGGACACCATCCTAGGGAACACCCCATCGGGTTTTTAAAGGGCCCTAAACTAGCCACTGTAGCTAGGGCCATCGGTCTCAATAGTGTGTACATTAGTCGACTCAATCACATTCAAATCAATTTCGTTCTATCACACTATTGAGGACAAGCGGAAGAAACAGCACTACTTGACACTGGTGCTACAGAAAACTTTATCGACTACAAAACTGTCGCTAGGCTCAGGCTGGGAACTCAGAAACTAACCATCCCCAGACCTGTATTCAATGTGGACGGAACTAATAACCGTCATGGCACCATCACTCATGTATGCGACCTTATGGTCAAACAAGGAAACCGGAAGGAGCGGCAACGCTTCTATGTCTCAAACTTAGGCAGAGACAGATTTATCTTAGGCTATCCCTGGTTCCGCGCCTTCACCCCAGATATCGACTGGACTAGCGCTCAGTTACGCAGACCAAAGATCAAAATGGAAACACTTAAACTCGAAACCTTCCAGAAGCTCAAAGAATACAAAAACAAACTTCTGGAAAGCATCACTATAGCTCGCGCGCAGTGCACTCCGCGGACAGGAGTCACCCCAGAAATGGGCGGCCTGGCGGAAAACAAACGCACACAGTACCTTCCGCGGTCGGGAGTAACTCCTGTAGAAACACAGGAAGGCCCGGCGGAAATCAACTGTACGCATAACGCAATCGAAATGGCCCATAAGTATGCAACGGAACATGGGAAGGAGGAAGTTACCCTCCCAGAGGAATTCAAACGTCACACACTACTATTTTCAGATGAAGAGGCCAACAAATTCCTGCCTTCGCGCAGAGAAGGAGACCACAAAATCGAACTAATGAACACCGTACCGGCCAGCTTTAACTGCAAAGTCTACCCCTTGTCCCACAAAGAACAAGAAGTGGAGGACAAGTTCCTGGATGAAAACTTGGCAAAAGGCTACATTGTACCATCCCACTCTCCCTACGGCTTTTCGACCTTCAGCATCCCTAAGAAAGACTCGAAGGAAACCCGGTATATCATCGACTATAGGCCCCTCAATGCTGTTACCCGCAAAGACATCACACCACTCCCAAACCTTGCACAGTGCATCCAAGATCTGCAAGGGATGGAGGTATTCAGCAAATTTGACATCAGATGGGGCTATAACAATATCCGGATCAAGGAAGGCGATGAGTGGAAGGGAGCATTCAAAACGCGCCGTGGCCTTTACAAACCAAAGGTCATGTTCTTTGGCATGTCAAACTCCCCAGCCAGCTTCCAACGATTTATGAACGGTATCCTCGAAGAGCTCTACAAGCACTTCGAGAGGAAAGGCATACACAACATCAGGGAAATATTCAAGAACTACATGGACAACTGCGGCATTGGCACATTACTCAAAGACCTAGCGCTACACATCGAGATCATCCACTTCCTATTTGATCTACTTGCGAAACATGGACTCCACCTTAAATTGTCAAAATTGGTCTTCTTACAGCCACAAATGGACTTCCTTGGTGTTAGAATCTCAAAAGAAGGCGTCACTATTGATCCGGCTAAAGTCGCAGGGCTATGCAACTACCCACATGACATACTTAATCTTAGGCAAGCCAGAGGATTCTTAGGTGTCGCTGGATACCACAGAATGTTCTGCAAGAACTTCTCAATCATCGCTGCACCTATCACTAAGCTTACAGGCAAGGATGTCCCATTCAAATGGGGACCAGCACAACACGAAGCACAAGACAAAATAATCACGCTCATAACCAGTTCACCAGTACTAGTCAAACCAGACCCTTCTAGGCAATTCGAGCTAGAAGTGGACGCTTCACAAATAGGCACAGGGGTGATCTTATACCAAAGAGATCCACCAACTATATGCGCAAACGGCACAGAGAAACCAGGACCACGTAGACCAGTAGGGTTCCATTCCCAGAAATTCACCACAACCGAGCAAAACTACCCTATCTACGACCGCGAATTCCTAGCCATCATAAGGGGACTTCGCTGCTGGACGCACTTGCTCAAAGGAACTCATATCCCCATCCTGGTATACACAGATCACGCCAACCTACGCTACTACAGAGACCCCCGGAAGATCGGCCTGCGCGTCGCTGGTTACATACCCGAGTGCGAACAGTACAACATCTTACTGGAATACAAACCTGGAGCAACAAACAGAGCAGACGCCTTATCTAGGCGACCAGATTATGAAGGACCAAACCCAGATAACGATGAAGTGCTCGTATGGCCAGACCAATACTTCTGCAAGCAACATACCTCCATGGTCGGGAGTCACCCCGGAGACGGGCGGCCCGGTGGAGAAGAGACGCATATCCGCGTCTTTGACATAGACAGTATCCATGACAACTGGGACAGCAAAGTCAAAACAGGGCAATATCTGCACCAATCAGAACTCAAGTGATGGGCACCATTACATAACCTCACCCTATTGGACGGGACCCACTGGCATCACGGGACCGCCTTGGTTGTCGTGGCAGACAACGCGCTTAGGAGGGGGGTAATTTCCCTTTTCCATGATCATGTGACGGCCGGCCATCCCGGGATTACCAAGACACTGCAACTCCTCTCACAATACTACTGGTGGCCGAACATGAAAACATTTGTCACTGAATACATCAAAGGATGCGCTACCTGCCAGATGACAAAAGTTAACACCCATCCTGCTCATCCACCACTGTTTCCCATTACTCCCGCAGAGAACGCTTGCCCCTTTGAAACAGTCACAATGGATTTCATCACTAAACTCCCACAGTCAGGCAGATATGACACCATTCTCACGGTCACGGACACAGATTGCTCAAAAGCATCTATCTTTATCCCTTGCAACAAGGCGATTGACTCAGAAGGAGTCGCACTTCTGTACCTGAATCACATAACCCCGCACTATGGCATACCCCACAAAATCATATCGGACCGCGATGTTCGATTTACATCGAAGTTTGCTGCGGAACTTTGCAAACTTCTTCATATCAAGCAGAACATGAGTACAGCATACCACCCCCAGACCGATGGATCTAGCAAAAGAACCAATCAAACCCTAGAACAATACCTCCAGGTCTTCTGTGGCACACAGCAGAACAATTGGCACACGTGGCTCCCACTTGCCCAATATACAAAGAATTCATGGCCTTCGGCAACCACAAAGAAAACACCTTTCGATCTCCTTATCGGATATACACCACAGATTCATCAGCCAACCAGATCATTGAACCTCCCCACATTCGAACAACGTTTGTCAGCAATCAAAGAAGCCAGGAACGCCGCTCAAGAAGCCCAACGTAAAGCGCAAGAATCTTGGATCAAAGAACGTCCTCAGTTTACGCCATTCGAAGTAGGAACCAAAGTTTGGCTCGAAGGAACGAACCTCAGATTACCAAGAAACATCACCACGAAGCTAGCACCAAGGCGGTATGGACCATTTATGGTAGCTGCCAAAATATCAAATGTCGCTTACAAACTCAGCCTCCCACCCACCTGGAAAATACATGACGTATTCCACGCCTCCCTTCTTATACCTTACAAAGAAACCGATCAGCATGGTCCCAATTTTATCAAACCACCACCTGACATTATTGAAGGCGAAGAAGAATGGGAAGTCGAACAGATAATCAAAGAACGTACCTATGGGCGGTGGAAGAAGAAACAATACCTGGTCAGGTGGAAAGGATACTCCCCTGCACATGACTCATGGGTTAACGCTGAAGAACTTCACACACCTGAACTCTTAGCTGATTTCCAGGTTGCGCACAGCATAAAAACCCTCTCACTAGACAATACATCCCCATCATGCCCCGCAAACCAGTCGTCAACTACAGCCAACCCCAGCCCTCCTTCTACTTCTTCTGTTCCCTCTTCAGAGACCCGTCCATCTACCCCAACCCCTACAAATTCCACGAATTTGTACCAGACTCAGGACCAAGAAACAAGGAGACAGGACTTCTAATCGTCTATACTAGGATTCATGCCACATTTGAACACTCTCTGGAGCACTCCCACTTCTGCCGAGACTACCGCTGCATCTACCACCGTTGAATGTCCTTCACCCCACGTCTATTTCCCCCCAGTGCCATTAACTATATTGAGCAATTTAGCGACCTCACTGTACTCACCTGTGTTTACCAATCTGGTAACACCATATCCCACTGCTCCACCTTCATCAGAGCAGGAACAAGCGAGCCCACCTTTGTCAACACCCACTGCATTGTCAAACGCGACTTCATCCACATCAGAACCGTCACATCCACCCGCGAGCACCAGCAACCTCCCACAGACACCACTATCCCCAACCCCTACCCACTTGAGCATTTCAGTAGCGCGTTCCCCAGGTATCCCCTTGACAACAACGCCCTCACCCCTGGAGATAGCTGAAGCCCTCATGGAGCTACGATACCCAGACGAAGACCCATTACCCACCCCCCAGTCATTAAAACAAGCCGCCTCCCCTTCACCTCTTACTCCGCGCAAACGCGCACATGTCTCTTACCCCTATTGTCTCAAATGTCACGACGAGACACCAGACCACCTGAAGGAGGATTGCCCACTCTGGGTCTTCTGCGGGAGATGCTACTCCCCGCTTCACGCTCACGAGGACTGCCCCACCCCTCATCGCAACTGCACTGGGATGACTTGCCTGGTACCAGAAATGCACGCTAACTATGGGATGTTTTGCACATACGACAGTGGATACGAAACACTAGCAGCCATATGGGCTGACGGACATAACAACTTGACACTCTGCGCATACGACACACTAGGCGCCACATGGGAAGACATTGGCGATGACATGCTTATTGGCACTCCGGACCGACATTCCTGAAGTCACGTGGTAGTGACTTTCTAGGAAGGGCATCATGTTACATTCTTGGGCCTATGCAGGGTGCATTTTTCATTTTCCACCTGCTTACTAAGCCTTTCCCATCACGTGAACAACCACCCATCCACCTGATCACATGACCAATCACCTGCTCCCAAGTCACCTGCGCATCACCTGATATTCTCTCACCTGACCTCATATGATCCTATCCCTACCTCTGACTCGTTTCTATTCGCTTACCTCAGCCTCGCTTCCAGATTCTCGGCCTGCTTACTATACCTTCTTCATAGCCTCATTTCATGACTCATACTGACTCCTTTCTTGTTACCTTCACGTGTGAGTCAGTTCCACAGTATATGACTCTATCTTTTGGACTATGACTCGTTACTAGTACAAAGTACTTGTCGTATTAGTCCTTAGTCATACAGCCTCCTCACATGTATATAAACCCTTGTGTTTTCCTAGAGTTGGGCCTTAAGCCTGACTTGGTTTAATCCCAAGTGTTGTAGCTTCCCCAGCCTTTCTCGAAGTCGTCTCAAACGTCGTTGAGACTCTCCCCTTATCCTTCCTCCCGCTCTACCAAGCACTTTGCTTAGGCGCAGTTAGTAACTTGCGCACTCATCATCTATCCGTCTGCTAGAGAACTACTGTTTGAGACCGGCTGTAGGTCACAGTAATTGCTGTGCCCTCTACTGGACTAGCGCATCCCGACATCGTCATCGCCGTTGTGCATGCATGCAAACGAGCCACCCCAGCAGCATCCTAGGGCCAGTGTTTGCTACCTGCGATCCCTAGACGTACAAGTCCCGCCGCCGTTATACAAACCCATGCACGTCGCACCTTAGGGTCCTTGGCCCTTAACACCTATGTAGAGTAGAATGCAAAGACCATCCATGTAGCATCCCCAGGTACTTTTTCCAATCACATGACATGCTTACTTCATTTCTATCACATGTACAATTACCTAACCTTGCCCTCTCATATGACTTACATCATGTGATGATCTACTATGACTTGCATTAACTCTTTGGGCTGCATATGCCTACTGATTCACAGACTGCCTTACTATACATTCAAGCTCTGACTTGTAGCTTTATGACCCTTTGTGACTCCTAGGCACTGACTTGATGTACTAGTATATAAGACTCACCTGTATTGTCAATAGGAACCCAAGCTTGACTTGGGTCTTGCAATCTTACCACTCTTATCATTCTCTTCTACTTGTGAACCCTCTGCTCACACTTTCCTTTATCCAGGGCTTGCACACTCCTTACACCTCAAACCTTGACCCAAGGACTCTTAGGTCATCGCCTTAGCCATAGGTGTGTGACAACAATTGGCACTATGTGCCTAACTCAAACATGTTTGTGGCTGGGTAGGACCTGCCACACAAGTCAAGCTTTATCCTTGACCAAGCACCAAGTGCTTGCTAAACAAAAAAGAAACCTTTGTGAACATGCACAGCCAATAGGGGAATATCCCAAATGCTGCTAGACAAGAGACCAATGCTGGCATCTCTTGAACTAGAAATCGGCACAGAGTTTTGGACTGCTATCAAATGCCAAGGAACCGACAACCTCCCCCAGCAGATTACTGGAGGCACTGAGTTTATCCCAGGACAAGATACATACAACCACAGGTACTATGTCACTGTTACCAGACAAAGCATTGTGGTCAAATATATCAATGGACAGTGGTACTACCTATAATACAAGAGTCAACACAACTCTTATATTACAAGAGCAGATCTTGCACTCACTGAGGAACAACTCATACAACATGGACTTGCGTGTGAAGTTCAACCCCCCATCACTAACATCCTAATGCCACAGGAATCCACTGAAGTACTCCCTCCCAACAAAGATGACGATACCCCCACTAAGGGCAAAGGAAAAGCCAAGTCAGTAATATCCAACAAGTTGGACAACAAAGAAATGTACCAACCCATGCAAGGACTGCCAATGCTGGCACGAATCCCCAGTATATTGAAAATTGTTACTGACCTAGAACTTGAAGTTGTAACTGCCAGAATCAAATATATCACAATGTTAAAACACACTGATCACCCAGAAGAAGAGGTTACACACCAGAGACCCCACCTAACTAATATTGAACTTGCTATCCAAGAAGGATTACCTATTCCTTGCTACCCACCATGAATGTCAACCCTCAAAGAAACCTGAAACGCCAAGCAAACTGAAGGCAAAATGATCAATGTAACTAAGGCAGGGGTAGAACCTGCTCCTGCTGTCCAGCCTGCCAATAATGATGATACCCAAGAAGGAGGGAAGTCATTGATATCACCACCTGAGGTCTTCACTGGAGACTGAGCCAAAGCTGAGGATTTCCTGCAGGACTTCAAGCTCTGCTGGTGATTGAATCAAAGCTATCCTGCCATGAAGGTCCCATATGACTGGGTTATGTTGGCATTATCCTATATGAGAGGAAACACAGCAATCCGGAACTGGGTAAAACATGCAATGAACAATATAGATGCCATGGTCAGCACAGCATAATTTGCCCCAGTCCCCCTTACAAGTGAACACTTGTGGGGAGAATTTCAAGTGGAGTTTGAACTTGCATTCACAAATACAACCAAAGTGCAAGACGTGGAAGTGGCACTTGAGCATATTTGCATTCAACAAGGCAAAGGAATTGATCAATACATTGTATGCTTTGAGGATCTAATGCAAAAAGCCAATTGGATGGAGCATGACTGTAGTACCATCAACACCTTCTGGTGTGAACTACACAAGCCTATGCAAAAGGCTATCTCCTTGAAAGATCCAATCCCTGCCACGTTCACACAATGGAAAGAAGCTGTGTGCAAAGAAGCAAGTTGATATGCACTTATGAAAAGCACAGGAATGTTCCAGAAACAGAACAACAAATTAGGGTTTAAATTTACAAACCCAAAAGCCCAACAACAATGGGGGCAGTTCACTCAGAAATGAAATGACAGTGGCGGAAATAAGCACAATCCAAATGCAATAGATGTGGACACAATCCATGTCAACCAGCTCACTGCTGACAAAAAAGATAAATGCATCAAAGAAGGGCACTGCTTCCATTGCCAGAAACAAGGACATCACTCCAAGGAATGCCCATTAAAGAAATCGGGCAACACAATGGCACAATTTGTCATGCAAATACAGCATGTGCACATTCATACCAGTAAAGTCATAGGTGATTGAGATACCAAGGCAGACAACACCAAATCAGTAGCTTCAAATGCAACTGCATTCTCCAAGATGGATATGATCTGCAATCTCCAAGCCCTCAAAGAAAAAGAACACTTGGAACTAATTGACAAGCTCTTCAAGGAAGAGCAGGATTTTTAGAATGCTCAAGCCAACCAGTCTATGCTTGAGCTATAGAGACTGCACTGTATGGAGTATGCTTGGGAAGCAATGATAATGCTGTTCTGGCACCCTTCACCCTGTACATGAAAGACTCAAAGACCAAAGAAACTGCCCTAGTAGATAGTGGGGCAACTGAAAACTTTCTCAATTTTTGCACCATCAAGTGATTGAGCTTGGAAACCAATCCTCTGGAAACTCCTTGCCCAATCATTAATGCAGATGGATCCCCCAATGGAAAAGGGGCACTAACACAGTATACAGACTTGATAATCTCACATGACAAACAAGAGAAATTGCAGTGGTTCTATATTGCCAACCTAGGGACAGATTGAGCAATCCTAGGGTTCCCTTGGCTTTGAGAATGGAACCCCAACATTGATTGGAAGAAGCAAAAAATCCAAGGGGGACCAATCACTGCCAGGACACTATATGTACCAGAATGGGCAAAAAAATTGATTACTGTCATGTCAAGCCCAGTGAATTGCAAGCAAATACCAATTGCACAAAGGCAACAAGGTACTAATTCAAGTAAATCAAATCAACATGGCACAGCAATGGGCCATTGAGGCATCAAAAGGAAAAGAGGCCATCAAAGTACCAAAGAAATACAAAGAATTTGCAGACATCTTCTCTGACAAGAAAGCCAAACAACTTCTACCAACTAGGGGAGAATTCAATCATCAGATAAAGTTCAAAGAGGGAGCACCAGAAACAATTTGATGCAAGGTGTACCCAATGAACTGTACAGAAACAGAATTTACCAGGAATTGGATCCAGGACAATCTAGCATCAGACAAGATTCAAGAATCCCAATCAGAGATCACTTGCCCATCCTTCTTGATCAAAAAGAAGAACAGCACATTCCAAATGGTCCAGGACTATAGACCCATCAATGTGTGGACCATCCCAGATAATTCACTGCTACTGCTAATCAGAACCATTGTGGAGGACTTGGAAGGAATGAACCTGTTCTCTACATTTGATATCCAATCAGGATATAACAATGTGCTAGTTAAGCCAGAAGACAGACATCAAGTGGCATTCAAACTACTGAAGGACAATATAAACTGGTAGTAATGCCCTTTGGGTTCATGAATGCACCAGCAACCTTTCAATGAATGATAAATCACTATGCACACCCACTACAGGTCAAATATGGAACCAAACAATTCAAGGTATATCTTGATGATATCCTCATTACCACTGGGAAGGACGACCCACCTGAGTTTTTTCATCCCTTCTTGTCCTCTTACCACCACCATCCCCTTAGTGGGCTCTGGTGTTTCCTCCCTTGCTAGTTGCTGTTGCAGTTGAAATAATACCGTTCCATCTCTAGGTTGTACCATGGCTAGCCTTGATACGCCCCGTGAGTCAAAGATTGGATCCCTCCTCGGAGGTCCCAAGGCCGCTGTCCCCCAGCCCTACCTCGCTCACACTTGCGAGCACCCTGCTGGCTCTCTGCTAGCACCCCCTCCCCCTACCCCCCCTCCTCTCCTTTCCTACTTCTCCTGGACCCACTTAGCTTGGCCGCTTTGCCAGGAGTCGCACGGGGCTTAGTAGTCCCTGGGGCTTGTACCCCCTTGGGCAAAAACCCACCCTCTACCCCTCAGGACCCACTCAAGTCACTGCCCGCCCTTGTCTGTAGACTGAAGAATAGCAATCCAAGGCGTCCCTTCTGGGACAGCACCGACTCAGGTCCTCGACCCTCCCCCGCCTCACCACCCCTCCCCTCTGACTTCACCCTGGCAGTGTTGTCATCCCCTCTTTCGGGCCCACTTTGGGTCCACCTCGGCTATAGGGCGGCTATGCCGCGTAAGTCCCTTGCCACCCCCCTCCCCTCTACCCATTCCATCAAACCTTAAACCCACGCTGCAAGACATGGTACCCCTCCCCCCTTCTTCTTCAGAAGTCGCCGTGTAAGCCCCATGTGCTGTGCGCTGGCAGCTATCGGCCCTGTGGAGCACCTTATCGCTTCTAGATGGGCCCAGTCACCCGCAGAAGGGCGTGCCTTTCCGCCGTCCGGTCACCGCTCCCTCCTCTCCACCCCTGTCCTCTTCCCCTCCCTATACCCTCTTTCCTCATGTGCCTTTTCATCAGGATCCCTTCAGTGGACCACTGTTTTCCCCCCTCCTAACCCCCCCTCCTCTTGCTGCTTGATGCAGCGCGCAATTTTCCTCGCATTATATGCCTTATCCCAGAACCGCGACCCCTCTTTCCCGCTGCCAGTGGGCCACCACTCAGAACAGGAAGTATAGCCTGTAGATTGGAGAGTTGGCGGGTTTGGGTGCTAAGTGGTAGCCTGGGTAATAGGTCTATTTTAGCTTACATACAAATTGCCGTCATTAGTCTTGTAGCACATGTCTGATGGCTTGGCTAAGGACAATAAACGATAATTATAAAAAAAAAAAAAAAGACCCACCTGAGTTACATGATCAAATAGTCCAGGAATAGTTAGTAATCTGCTGCAAATATCAATTATTCCTTCAAACGGAAAAGTGCAAGTTCAAACAAGCACAGGTTGACT
>Ga0307510_10001121_pt1 | contig 28669 bp, 38 predicted proteins | sample 12_EM_MG_FD_207224 | JGI IMG/M metagenome (GOLD analysis project Ga0307510, IMG submission 207224) | Populus trichocarpa ectomycorrhiza microbial communities from riparian zone in the Pacific Northwest, United States - 12_EM | ecosystem: Host-associated > Plants > Roots > Unclassified | place... | reverse complement strand
TAGTATTATTCCTTAGTCATGGTAGCTGCCCTCATGTATATAAGCCAGTCTTATTTCTAGAGTTGGGCCTTAAGCCTGACTTGGTTTAATACCCAATCTTGTTGCTTCCACTGTGAGACTTCTAAAAGTCTTTTCTTTATTTCTTGAGTTGTCTCAAAGGTCCCTTTGAGACTCTCCTTTCCTCTTGCTCATCTCCCAGACCCTGGATTAAGTTCCACTTCATCCTTTTACACCCTCTATTGTGCTAAGGGTTAGCAGCCCCTTGCAACTACGTTTTGCCGCCTCTTGCATTATTACGCACGTTGCGTCTTAAGGTTCTTGGACCTTAACACAAGTCAGGCTTTCCTTCAGACATCCTTGAAACACAGGACAAATAAAGAAACACCCTGGCGGCAGTAGTACTCATTGGAACTCTTGATCAAAACAAGAGAGTACATAGAAGACAACAAGACGATCTCCCAGAACACGTCAAAGGCGAAGCATACTTCGAAAATCACGGAACCAGACATAAAGACACCGGATACTACATCAACCTCCCAAAGAAAGTACACGGAGCTGTTGAATTTGTCAAAGTAGAAGACGAAGATTATTGGGTAAAACTCCTCTGGAAAGACAACCAGTGGATCACCAATCAAGGAGGAATACTTCATACCTCAAAGCTCGGCCACTGGAGAACAACAGACCATCAGCACCCACACTACGTTAGCCCAGAACACTTCAGCCCAACACTTTATACTGCCACTGAGCAACCAGAAGAAGAAATCCTTGCAGGAGGAGTTCATCACATCGCAACCCTCCAAGGAAGTAACCCATTCACTGAACAAGCACCTATCCTTCCTCAAATTGAAGCAGCAGTTCATCAAGGCATCCCTATTTCCCTTGACACTACCCCAGCAGGCGCTGTCCATCCCCAGTTATCCATTCAAACTACGATGGCAGAACAAATCGACACCACTATTGCAGGACCAGAAGGGCAACCTAACATTAACGTCATCAACCATAACACTAATGGTGCACTCAAAGGAAATCCCCCACCCGTCTTCGACGGAGATAGGTCCAAAAGCAGAACCTTCCTAACCGCCTTCTACCTTTGGAGGTTGACCAACAAGAACAATGATACTATGAGGAAGCCCTACTCATGCGTCACTACCCTCCTTTCCTACATGAACGGACCACAGGTGGACTCCTGGAAAGAAGAACAGCTTGACAAACTTGTTGAAGAATTGAACAATGGAACCCTAGAAACAGACGAAACCCTCTGGGATACCTTCATAGAAAATTTCAAACAAGCATACACCAATACAAATATCAGAGAAGAAGCATACCAAGCACTATGCAAACTTCGCCAGAAGGAAAGCTTAGACGAATTCTTCACCGACTTCAAAAGGCTAGCCAGAGATGCTAATGTAGCACTTGATGATCGTGGCACCATCGAACTCCTGAAGAATGCCCTAGCAGGACCACTTACCCAATCAGTTATCCAACTCCCTGGATATGACGTCAGTGCTGACCCTGGCTGGACTTTCAAGAAATGGGAAACAGAATCCAGAAAACAGCACCTCAAATGGAAAACCGGCATGCAATATGCTAAACCAATTGACCAACGACGACAAGCAATGTACAGAGCCTTTGGAATCAACCCAAACCGTGGAGGAAACAATCGCGGAGGACATACCAGTGGACAAGGACGTCGCACCACCTCTCAAGGAGGATATCATATGGATGTTGATGCCGCTAAAACTGGAAAAGGAATACAACACTCTGAAGCAAAGAAAAACGAACTAATGGCCGGTAATCAATGCTTCTACTGCGAAATTCAAGGACATCGTGCCAAGGATTGCCGCAAGAAACTAGCAGACCGCCGCAATTACAACAACAGTCCCGGCAACACTAGGTCTACCAATTACCCTGGTAAAAGCGAATCTACCACCAACCGAGCTGCACCCGTGGCACCAGATATGACCCCTGGAGACATGTCTAGTTTCTTGAAAGATAACATGGGCTCGCTTGACGAAGATACCAAGCTGAGCATCGTCGAGTCTCTTATGCCGAAGGATTTTACCGAAGCCCAAAACTAGCTGCCATAGTTAGGGCATTTCGCCTCGATAGTGTGTTTGTAAACAAGTCAAATTCAATACAAGTTAAAATTTTACTATCACACTATCAAGGGAAGGCAGAAGAAATCGCACTACTGGACACAGGAGCTACTGAAAACTTTATCGACCACACCACTGTTGCTCGTCTACGCTTAGGAACCAAGAAACTCCCCTATAACTGACCAGTCTATAATGTCGACGGAACCCTTAATTGACATGGCATCATTACTCATGCTTGCGACCTACTAGTAACTAAAGGAAACAAGAAAGTGCGACAACGTTTCTTTGTCACCAACCTTGGACAAGATAGATTCATCTTGGGATACCCATGGTTCAGGGAATTCCAACCCGATATTGATTGGGCTAATGGCATGCTAAGGGGACCCACAGTTCACATGGAAACCTTACTTTTTGGAACCCTCCAGCATGCTAAAACATGGATCAAAAGCAAAACACCAGAAAACGAAGACCTTATACTAGAAGCACAACAAACTAGGTGCGCCCCATGGATGGGAGTAACCCCTTTAGAAATAAAGGGAGGCCCAGTGGAAGTCAATCGCACCCACACCGCAGTAGAAATGGCCCACAAGTATGCATCAGAACATGGGAAAGAGGAAGTCAAACTCCCCGAAGAATTTAAACGTCATACAGCACTATTTTCAGATGAAGAGGCAAATAAGTTTCCCCCAACAAGAGGCGATGGAGACCATAAAATCATACTCCTGGATACTGCCCCCACCCGCTTCAATTGCAAAGTTTACCCATTATCAAGGGACGAACAGGAAGTGGAAGACAAATTCCTGGACGAAAACTTAGCCAAAGGATATATTGCACCTTCAGACTCCCCATACGGTTTTTCTACATTCATGGTCCCAAAGAAAGACTCAAAAGAAAAACGGTATATCATTGACTATCGCCCTCTTAACAACGTCACCCGAAAAGATGTCACTCCACTCCCGAACCTCAAACAATGTATTGAAAACTTACAAGGAATGGAGTTATTCAGCAAATTTGATATTCGATGGGGTTACAACAATATCCGCATTCGAGAAGGTGACCAATGGAAAGCTGCATTCAAGACACGCCAAGGCCTCTTTGAACCAAAAGTTATGTTCTTCGGAATGTCAAACTCCCCTGCCAGTTTCCAACATTTTATGAACGGCATACTAGAAGAGTTATACAAACACTTCGAACAAAAGGGCATCCATGATATCCGACGAATGATACAAAATTACATGGACGACTGCGGTCTTGGCACACTACTCAAAGATATAGCACTCCACATCGAAATCATCCACTATCTATTCGACCTCCTTGCACGCCATGGACTCCACCTCAAACTATCGAAATCGGTCTTTATGCAACCTCAAATGGACTTTTTAGGCGTCAGGATATCCAAGAATGGAGCTACTATTGACCCAGCCAAAGTTGCAGGCCTCAGAGACTACCCAAGAGAGCTTAAAGATCAATGCCAAGTCCGAGGATTCCTCGGAGTTGCTGGCTATCACTGCATGTTTTGTGCAAATTTCTCCATTATTGCCGCACCACTCACCAAACTCACCAGGAAAAATGTACCATTTGAATGGGGCCAAGAACAGAAAGACGCACAAGAGAAACTTATCACCCTCATCACCAATGCTCCAGTACTTGTCAAACCAGATCCAACCCACCAATTTGAACTTGAAACAGATGCATCACAAATCGGTACAGGAGCAATACTCTACCAACGCAACCCCCCAACCAAACAAGCTGACAGCACAGAAAAGTTAGGACTGCGAAGACCAATAGGATTCCATTCCCAGAAATTCACCACAACCGAACAAAACTACCCCATATATGATCGAGAATTTCTAGGCGTCATGCGCGGTCTACGATGCTGGTCCCACCTACTCAAAGGAACAGCAATTCCAGTCTTGGTATTCACAGATCACAACAACCTCCGCTACTACAGGGATCCCAGAAAAATTGGTCCACGGGTCGCTGGCTACCTACCCGAAAGGGAGCAATATAACATAATCCTGGAATATAAACCTGGTGCAACAAACCGTGCAGACGCTCTATCTAGACGACCTGACTATGAAGGAACAAACCCCACCAATGAAAACGTCACCGTCTGGCCCGACAAATATTTCTGTGAAAACCACACCGCAATTCGCGTATTTGACATGGATAGTATTGGCGATAACCTAGACAGAAAAGTCAAACTAGCACAATATCCCAATCAACCAAAACTCAAGCAATGGGCACCATTACATAATCTATCCCTACTTGACAGTACTCACTGGTATCACGGGACCGCCCTAGTTGTCGTGGCAGACAATAGCCTTAGGAGGGGAGTAATTTCCCTTTTCCATGATCATGTAACCGCCGGCCATCCCGGGATTACCAAAACCCTCCAATTAATTGCACCTTACTACTGGTGGCCCAACATGAAGTTCTTTGTCACTGAATACATCAAAGGATACGCTACCTGCCAAATGACCAAAGTCAATACCCATCCTACCCATCCACCTATGTTCCCTATCACCCCCACAGACAATGCACGACCTTTTGAGACCGTCGCAATGGATTTCATCACTAAACTCCCACAATCAGGTGGTTTCGACACCATTCTCACAATCACGGACACTGATTGCTCCAAAGCGTCTATCTTCATTCCCTGTCACAAGACCATCGACTCAGAAGGAGTTGCATTACTCTACCTCAATTACGTCATTCCCCATTACGGCATTCCCCATAAAGTCATCTCAGACCATGATGTCCACTTCATCTTGAAATTCTCAACAGAACTTTGTCGAATTCTCAACATCCATCAGAATATCAGCACAGCATATCACCCTCAAACCGATGGGGCAAGTGAAAGAACCAATCAAACCTTGGAGCAATACCTCCAAGTATTCTGCGGAACACAACAGAACAATTGGCACGCATGGCTCCCATTTGCTCAATATACCAAAAACTCATGGCCATCTGCAACTACCAAAAAAACCCCGTACGACTTACTCATCAGATACACACCCCAAGTACACCAACCCACCAGAAAAACCACAATTCCCTCCCTAGAAGAACGACTCGCATCCATTGAAGAAGCCAGGAAAGCCGCCCAAGAGGCCCAACGTAAAGCGCAAGAATCCTGGATCAAAGAACGCCCGCGGTTCACCACCATTTCCCACGGGATCGAAGGTCTGGTTAGAAGGAACAAATCTAAAATTACCTAGCAACATCATGCCCAAGCTTTCCCCAAGGAGATATGGACCTTTTAAGGTAGTCTCCCAAATATCAAAAGTCGCTTACAAACTCGAACTCCCTTCTACTTGGAAAATTCATGATGTCTTTCATGCTTCCCTTCTCACACCTTACAAAGAAACTGACCAACATGGACCGAACTTTCTGGAACCTCCACTGGAGATACTAGATGGCAAACCAGAATGGGAAATCCAGAAAATTCTCAAAGAGAGGTCTTTTGGCCGTTGGAAGAAGAAGCAATACCTCGTGCGCTGGAAGGACTATTCGCCAGCTCATGATTTATGGGTTAACACCAAGGATCTCCACGCTCCGGAGTTACTATTGGACTTCCAAAATACCTTGAGCAGTATAAGAACCCTCCCTCTTGACAAGTCACCCCCAGCATGTCCAACCAGGCATTCTACACCTTCACTGTCGACCCCCCTTACAATTCGTTCCGTCACCTCTTCAGAGATCTCACCATCTGGCCTAGCCATAAGTTCCATGTCTTCACCCCAGCTACCCAGAAGACTTCGTCGTTGTACAGAAAGGTCCACCCCACTTACACTCACGCCCTTGAACACTCCCACTTCTGTAAGGAACGCTACTGCCAGTACCACCGCTGAATGCCCATCGACTTCGCTCAGCCAGCCCACTTCAGCTATGTCTACATCGGATCAGGGGGTACCACAGTCCATACACAGCAGTCCATCTATGGCAATGGGGACATTACCCTTTTCTCCACGATCGTCCCCGTCGCCGGAGCCACCTACCATTGCTGGACTAAGGGTCGATGCTACGGCGACAGATATTTACTCCAATCTGAGGATAGCTTTGAGCAGCTTCCCGGGTGCATCACACGATCAACCACCGTCCTTCCCCACCCCTACACTTGGCCGCACTTCACCATCCCCTATCCCGATCCCTCCACGTATCTCCCCTCAGAGCGAGGACAATATGGCTCGAGTACCGTCCCCCTCCCCCCTGTTGACCCTACCCCCAACCCCATTACTCCAACGCCAGCACCGTCGCCCATTATCACCCCAGCCGTCCAGCATCCACTCAAACGTAGTCGTCGACACACTCCCCGACCACGAAGTACTCCAACTAGCAGGTCAAATACCCTCTTCGGCAATGGTTCGGCTTGTGAGAAGGCAATGCAGAGCCTTGCTGAAATACATGGAGCGTCAGGGACGTATAACTGGGGCTCTTTCAGCTTGGACAGAGGACCTTCTCCCAGCAATCAACATCCTGGGGAACACTGAGCTTGACGATCAGATCTTCACCACCACTTTCCGTGACTATACCGCCGTCGAACACCTTTTCCTCATTCCCCAAATCCTTGACAAGATTGAGGGGTATATGACAGATGACGATGTGCAAAGTGAAGAACCAATTAGGTTTGCCACGTATAATCCCACTATCTCCCTCTCTTCCACTCCTAGTCCCATCCCCAACGTTCCCCAGCTTAGCATCCAGATAGACGACCCCAATCATCCAGGTCTCAGATGGAGCGAGTACGACTGCGGTGACTTGCGACAATATCCCCTCGTCTTCCTCAATGAGTACGGACAAGATGAAATAGCACGATACGTTACCTTCAGACAAGTTGGGGTCGATACTCACCTTGTAGGAGTTCGCAAGAAGGGCGACCCCGAATACTCCATTCCCCTTCACGCACGTGCACACCCTTCTCCCAATTTCAATCGACCTGGGGTCAAAGATTACAACCTCAACATCTTCCACCCTTCCTCCACTTCCCGACTTCTCATCGACAACACCGTCATAGATCTCAAGGACCCTGGTGTTGTCGCTGACGTTTATAGATATTGGGTGCATCAGAGCAAGCTCGAGGCGGTAAAACGCCAACATATCAAGCTTGACAAATGGGAAGACGCCGCCCAGAGCAAACTCAGCATAGTGGAACACCACCTCACTTACGCAGCAGTCCGCACTCGACTCACCCCTCACCTCAATCGTATTCACCCCCCCTCCACTAATGCTATTCACATTCCCTGCATTTTTGCTGCTCAAGGGCCACCCGACATCAAGGAAGGAGAAGACAGTCTCGAATGCTGCGCTGTTTTAGGCAAGCGGCGTCGAGGAGGCAAAGCCAAATTCCCCTATTGCCTCAAGTGCAATAAGTCATGTCCAAACCACGTTGAGGAGGAATGTCCCCTCTGGAAGACATGCCGCTGGTGTCTTAGCACCCAGCACGCACACAGTGATTGCGATCGCCCCCACGAGCAGTGCAACGCCGAGTTCTGCGTTGTCCCCGCTACTCACCCCAACTTTGGGGATAGGTGCGCTGCCATGTCGTCCCCCACCCTGTGTCACAAGTTGGAGTTGGCTCGTACCGATTATGATGATGACCTCTACCAGTGGGAGGCTTAGGGTCGTGTGGTAACGACCACCATAGGAGGGGCGTCATGTTACGTTCCATGGACTGTATTTTTCTTTTCTATGCTTACCAAAACCATTCTCATCACATGACTGCTTACCTGATACGTCACCTGACTTCTTTCTCGCTCACCTGACTGCTTTCTTGTTACCCTAGGAGCGCCAGCTCATTACTAGGATCGTTGTACTTGTTTTCGCTATGTTTTGTTTGCCAGCTCATAACTAGGACACCTCTCCTAGTTATTCGTCATTCCTACTAACTGCCATACTTGGTTTCCGTCATTACTAGTACAGGTACTAGTAGTATTATTCCTTAGTCATGGTAGCTGCCCTCATGTATATAAGCCGGTCTTATTTCTAGAGTTGGGCCTTAAGCCTGACTTGGTTTAATACCCAATCTTGTTGCTTCCACTGTGAGACTTCTAAAAGTCTTTTCTTTATTTCTTGAGTCGTCTCAAAGGTCCCTTTGAGACTCTCCTTTCCTCTTGCTCATCTCCCAGACCCTGGATTAAGTTCCACTTCATCCTTTTACACCCTCTATTGTGCTAAGGGTTAGCAGCCCCTTGTGACTACGTTTTGCCACCTCTTGCATTATTACGCACGTCGCGTCTTAAGGTTCTTGGACCTTAACACCAGGGCCCTCGACTTAGTCGCAAATGCGCGAGTTTCGAGTTTTAGCGACACATGGATATTGCATAATCTGATGACATGTGTAAATTGCGTGAGGAAGCGAGAAATGGACATTTCGTAATTTGATGACATGTGTAAATTGCGTGATTAAGTGACAAATGTTTTTTATTTACAACATATGGTTTTAGGGACACGTGCTTTATGTTTGTTTTGCTTACATCAACTAATCTGAGATCTCTTTATTTTTCTGAGTATGAATTTCTGACAGCTGTCTAGTGAAAACCAAACTACGGGGGAATTACCTCTTTTGGGGCATGACACCTTCTGCCAAAACAGCACAACTGATGTTGACTTATATACAGCATGACCTGCAACAACAACAAGAGGTATGCAACAGACTGTCAGGAAAGCCCAGTGTTATGATCCTGAACCCTATCCCTAATTTTCCGCCATTTTCCACCCATTTATTCTGTGCTCTCGGTCACTCATTCCCCACTTGTTCCCTCATGCGCCACTCGGACCATCACCAAATCACTTGACAAGTCACCTGATGGATCACCTGACCATTCCGCAGTCAACTATCACATGCCATCACTCCGCAGTCCGCAGCACTCCGCAGCATCACCATTTACCCCTTTATGGATTGCCAGCTCATGATGCGCTATTCTTAGACTGCCAGCTCATGATGGAGCTATACTTAGAACTGCCATGTCATGATGCACCTTACTAAATATTTCCATATTTCTTTGTGACTCCTGTGACCCGTTACTTCTCATCTGTATATAAGTGCTTGTACTTTTAGCAGTTAGGCCCTAAGCCTAACTTGGTTTTCAATCCAAGACTTGTAGCTTCCATCCAGGACTCTCAGAGTCATCCAGCCTAATCTCTCAGTCGCTTCAAAGTGCCATTGACGCTCTCCCCTCTACTTCTAACAGAACACTCAGAAGTCGCCCTTATCATCGGGGACTTACTTGTTATACTGCGTAGCCAACTGGTACCGTGCTACTCACGTGATCATTGCCTCAGGAGGATTCCCCACTGAGCAATCCCAGTTGTCGCCAAACCAAACCACGCACGTCATGTCTTCAAGGCCCTTGGACCTTAACACAAGTTAGGCTTTCCTATGAGCTCTTGAAACACAGAGCTGTTACCACAGTGGCGACCACTCAGTCATACGGAACTCTTAGTAACGAGTTTATACAAATCTTCAGGAGACAACAGGATGATCTCCCAGCGCATGTCAAAGCAAACGTCTACTTCGACGACCAAGGACCAGGACATCCAGATACCGGATATTACCTTGATACTCCCGCAAAGCAACCTATCAAATTCATCCAAGCTAACGACACCTACTTCTGGGCCAAACTTATCAGAAGACAAGACCTTTGGCAAACTAACCAAAGAGGAATATACAATGGACCACTCATTGGCTGGTGGATCATATCAGACCCTCAGCATCCCAACCACATCTTTTACAAACAAGAGGCCAGCATCCCTCTCACTCTCGCAGCAGTTACCACCGAACTTCAGCAGCTTCCTACCTGCCCCAACACCCCAGATCATCCAACTGCAATGGAAGGACAACAGGAAGAAATTAATGTCACTACTGGCCAAGCCCAGCAGGATGCGCAGAGGATCAACGTTATCACTAATCCCTCTAACGGCGTACTCAAAGGAAACCCTCCATTCATATTTGAGGGGGACAGAAACAAACCCGCAAGTTCCTACTCCAATGGGACCTATAGGCAGCAGTCAACTGAGCCAATGACACCATGAAGAAACCCTTCTCCAGGATCGTCACCATACTCAGTTATATGGATGGCACTTGCGTAGATGCCTGGAAGGAAGAACAACTTCAGAAACTAAAGGAAGAAATGGACGACGGAACCCTAGAGACAGATGAAACCCTCTGGGACAATTTCCTTGAAAGATTCAAGAATGCCTTCATCAATCAAAACTGTCGATCCAAAGCTTACCAGGAGTTATGCAAACTCAAGCAAGGAGAAAGTCTCGACGACTTTTTCACTAAATTCAAGCAGCTCGCACATGAAGCTGGAGTTCCCCTAGATGACAAGGGAACTATTGAAACCTTGAAACATGCTATGACCAAAGGACTCACTAGTGCCATCATTAATTCCCCCGACTTCGACCCCACCGCAGACACCTCTTGGACGTTCAAACAGTGGGAAGAACAGGCTCACAAATCCCATCTCAAATGGAAGGCGGCAGCCGAGTTCACCCAAACATGTCAGGGACTCTTCCAAACATTCAAACTCTCTCCCAAGCAAACCTATGGGAAGAATAACAACCAGGGAAGAAACAACTATTGGAGGAACAACAAACACACCACCTCTCAAGGAGGATACCACATGGATGTCGACGCCACTGTTACTACAGACATTAACACCACCAGCGGAGGACAACAACACTCCAAGACCAAGAAAGCGGAACTCATGAGAAGCAACTCTTGCTTCTATTGCGAAAAACAAGGACACCAAGCCAAAGACTGTTGCAAGAAACAAGCCGACCACGGTAACTTCAGCGGTCGATCCAACAACCCTAGGGAACCTACTAGAGTTCACACCGCACCTATCATGCCAGATATCCAGAACCTCGATAACTTTGCTAACTATCTGAAGGATAATATGGATTCCTTCGATGAAGAGACTAAACTGGATTTCATAGGAAAACTTATGCCAAAGGATTTTCCCGAGGCCCGAAACTAGCTGCCTTAGTTAGGGCTTTCCGACTCGATAGTGTATTTGTAAACAAATCAAATTCAATACAACTTAAAGTTCCAATCATACACTATCAAGGGACAGCAGAAGAACAAATTCTACTTGACACTGGAGCAACAGAAAACTTCATCAATCAAACACTGTGGATAAACTTGGCTTAGGCACCAAAAGACTCCCTTATGCACGGGCAGTATACAATGTCGATGGAACCATGAACAGAGCTGGAAACATCACTAAAGCTTGCGACCTACTTGTTACTCAAGGCAATAAAAAGGAACGAACTAGATTCTTCGTCACCAATCTAGGTCATGATAGGATGCTCTTTGGCTACCCATGGTTCAAGAAATTTAACCCAGATATCGACTGGGAGAAAAGCGAACTCAAAGGACCAAAAGTCAAAATCGAAACCTTACTCTATGGCACTCTTCAACATGCAAAGAAATGGCTCAAACAGAAGAGCCAAGATAACGAAGACCTCATCCTCAAGGCACAAACATGCGCTCTATGGTCGGGAGTCACTTCTTCAGAAATGAGAGAAGGCCCAGTAGAGATTAATCGCACCCACACAGCAGTCGAAATGGCCCATAAGTACGCATCGGAACATGGGAAGGAGGAAGTCACCCTCCCAGAAGAATTCAAATGTCACATGGCACTATTTTCGGATGAAGAGGCAAACAAATTCCCGCCAGCTTGCGGAGATGGAGACCACAAAATTGTACTCATGGACACTGCCCCTACCCGCTTCAATTGCAAAGTCTACCCACTCTCAAGAGATGAGCAGGAAGCAGAGAACAAATTCATCGACAAAAATCTGGAAAAAGGCTACATCGCACCCTTGGACTCCCCCTACGGCTTCTCTACCTTCATGGTCCCTAAGAAAGACTTGAAGGAGAAAAGATATATTATTGACTATCGCCCCCTCAACGCAGTCACCCGAAAGGATATCACCCCACTACCCAATCTCAAACAGTGTATCAAAAACTTGCAAGGCATGGAACTATTCAGCAAGTTCGACATCCGCTGGGGTTACAACAACATCCGTATATGGGAAGGCGATCAATGGAAAGCCGCATTCAAAACATGTCAAGGACTATTCAAGCCCAAAGTAATGTTCTTTGGGATGAGTAACCCACCAGCCAGCTTTCAGCGATTCATGAACGGTATTCTCGAGGAACTATACGAACACTTCGAGAAGAAAGGCATACACAACATACAACACATCCTCCAGAACTACACGGACGACTGTGGTATAGGCACCCTCCTCAAGGACTTCCAATTACATGTCGAAATCATTCACTTCCTATTCGACTTACTTGCACGCCATGGCCTACACCTCAAATTGTCAAAATCCATCTTCATGCAGCCACAAATGGACTTCTTAGGCATCCGAATCTCAAAAGAAGGAGCAACTGTCGACCCAGCCAAAGTTGCCGGACTCAAGGACTACCCACGTGAACTTAAGGACAAACAACAAGTTCGCGGATTCCTAGGAGTTGCCGGCTACCACCGCATGTTCTGCCCCAACTTCTCAATTATCGCCGCACCTCTCACAGCACTTACCAGAAAGGACATACCCTTTGAATGGGGACCCAAGCAAAAGGAGGCCCAAGATAAACTAATCACCCTGATCACCAGTGCACCCATCCTAGCCAGACCGGATCCAGACAGACAATTCAAACTTGAAACCAACGCATCACAAGTCGGAACAGGAGCAATACTTTATCAACAAGACCCCCCTATCACTAAACCAGATGGTACTCAGAAACCAGGACCACAACGACTGGTGGGATTCCATTCCCAGAAATTCACCCAAACCGAGCAAAATTACCCCATCTATGACCGTGAATTCCTCGGAGTCATGAGAGGACTCTGCTGCTGGTCCCACTTGCTCAAAGGAACAACCATCCCCGTCCTGGTGTATACTGACCATGCGAATCTTAGGTACTACAGAGAGCCCCACAAAATTGGGCCACGTGTTGCTGGTTACTTACCAGAATGCAAGCAATATAACATCTTACTGGAGTACAAACCTGGGGCTACTAATCGAGCAGATGCATTATCTAGGTGACCCAACTATGAAGGACCAAACAAAATCAATGAAGACGTCACTGTATGGCTGGACCAATATTTCTGTGACCAGCATACTTCAATCCGCGTATTCAACATGGACAGCATAGGAGACAATTTAGACTCAAAGATCAAACTAGCACAATATCAAAACCAGAAAACACTCAAGCAATGGGCACCAACTCACAACTTATCCCTATTGGACGGCACTCACTGGTACCACAGCACGGCACTTGTTGTTGTGGCAGACAACGACCTTAGGAGGGGAGTAACATCCCTTTTTCACGACCACGAAACCGCTGGACATGCCAGAATTTCCAAAACCCTCCAACTTATCACACCCTACTACTGGTGGCCCAGAATGAAAATCTTTGTAACTGAGTATATCAAAGGCTGCACTACTTGCCAAATGACTAAAGTCAACACTCATCCCGCTCATCCACCTATGTTTCCAATCACCCCAACTGAAAACGCTTGACCTTTCGAGACCGTCGCCATGGACTTTATCGCCAAACTACCCCTATCAGGAGGATACAACACCATCCTCACGATCACCAACACGGATTGCTCAAAAGCATCCATCTTTATCCCCTGTAATGAAACAATCGACTCTGAAGGAGTCGCTCTACTCTACCTAAACAATGTCATCCCTCACTATGGGATACCTCGCAAGATAATCTTGGACCGTGATATCTGCTTCGTATCTAAGTTCTCAACGGAACTATGCCGCATCTTGAATATCCACCAGAACATCAGCACAGCTTATCACCCTCAGACAGACGGAGCCAGCGAACGAACTAACCAAACCCTCAAACAGTATCTATGGGTCTTCTGTGGCACTCAGCAGAACAACTGGCATGCTTGGTTACCTCTCGCTCAATATACTAAGAACTCCTGGCCCTCTGCTACGATGAAGAAAACACCATTCAACCTACTTATAGGATATACCCCACAAGTACACCAGCCAACCAGAAGAACAGACATCCCATCCCTCAAACAATGACTCTCAGCCATTGAAGAAGCCAGGAAAGCCGCCCAAGAGGCACAACGTAAAGCACAAGAATCCCGGATCAAAGAACGACCACGTCATTCACCATTCCCTGTCAAATCCAAAGTCTGGTTAGAAGGAACAAACCTACGACTCCCAAGCAATATCACACCCAAGTTATCACCAAGGAGATACGGACCTTTCGAGGTAGTCTCCCAAGTATCAAAAGTCGCGTACAAAATCAAATTACCCCCTAACTGGAAGATTCATGACGTCTTCCACGCCTCCCTACTCACGCCATACAAAGAAACTGATCAACACGGACCCAACTTCCTGGAACCGCCACCTGATATTCTAGAAGGCAAACCGGAATGGGAAGTCGAGCAGATACTCAAAGAACGACTATTCGGTCGATGGAAAAAGAAGCAATACCTTGTGCGCTGGAAAGGGTACTTGCCAGCTCATGATTCCTGGGTTAACTCCAAGGATCTTCACGCATTGGATCTACTAGCGGACTTTGAAAGTCAACCAAGCAGTATAAGAACCCTTGGAATCTCAGACGACACTCTCTATCCCCAACCACCATGTCCTCAGTCAACCATGAACTCCCCAGCACAGGATTCACCACCTCTACCGTCTTCACCTTGGGTACCAACGATGGAATCATCCTCATCTGCATGCACACCGACAATAATCAACTCTACTTCTTCGGAACCTTCGTCCAATGTGGACACTTCGACATCCAATATCACTGGACTACTTGGCGACCAAGAGCAACCCTTGATGCCATCGACATCGACCACAAAGCAATCATGGTCCCAATTGATAATGAAGAACCTGTGCTCAGGATCCCTGTCGAATATGAAAGACTTCCATTTGCTCCCCATCCCCCTCGATATCAACCCAGACCTGCAACCCCTTTCAACATCATCCCCCTTAGCGCTACTAGCGAGAGTAGCAGCAACCAAACAGCCATTACCCCCGAGGAAATGGAAAACCTTCCACTCCACGTCACCAACCCCGACCCCCCTAGTCCCATCGAAGAAACCAAAGACGATAATCAGTCTGAACAGTACACCGACACCGGACTCCTCCCCACAGAACACCTCCTCCACATCGCTCAAGAAGAAGCGTGAGGAATGCATCAAAGCCATGGTCTGACTTAGCGATAAGTGGACCATTCTCAACAACAAGTTCAAAAACACGTCTGTTGCCAGAATGTTTAGAAAGAAAGACAGCAATACCACCCTCTATCTCTATCACTTCCACTGACGACTCTACAACATGGTCACGAAAGAGATTCTTTTGACAATCACAAAAGAAAGAAATCTCCAGCAAAGAACCATCCTTCCATTCAGCACATTATCCCCTTATTACCAGATCCTGAAGGATCAAACATTCCTTGAAGGACTTTGAACGCTTCTCAAAGGTCGTAAAAGAACACTAAGGAGCAAGTCACCATCACCAGTATTCATACCCAGTCCAAACCCTCTAGGAACAGGAGGATCTACCACCGTCATCCCAGAACCACGATCGTCAGTCCCAGTCATCGTACCATCAGACCCCGTCAGACCACCACCAATTATCCGACCATTCATCCACCCATCATCATCGGTACCAAAAGAAGTTGTACCGTTAACACCAATCGTACCAAGGATACCATCACCACCCCTTGAAGACCCGTCACCATTCGTTCAAATGCCCACCGACCCTAGTCCATTACCTATTGAGCCATTGCCTTGCATCGCATCACCAACATTACCCCTAGCTCCTTGGGGATTACATCGACGACAGTACTCATCAATGGAGCAATACGAGCCACCACCCATGGCCATTGATGATCCCATTAACATCCCATTACCCCAATCACTAACTTCGTCGCCACCACAGAGGGAAGCAACACCTATTATTCCAGCTCCATGGAACTGATCACCGACACCAGAGGAAGTACCATTGCCCCCAATCAGAAAGAAGACCATACCCTCCTCACTTGATCTCATTCCCCTCCCATGGGATATCCCCCCTTTTCCGAAGATCACTCCACAACCATCACCCCCAGTTGCATCCTCATCGGAGTTACCCCTTATCGTCTCAATGACTCCTAGTTGTACCACCCCGTTGCTACCAAAACACCCCTTAACAGAGGACGAACCACTTGTTAACAGACCAACGCCCCCAGAATGGAAAAGAGTCCAACCCCTTCCAATTACAGGGAAACGAAAAGAACTTTCACCTGAAACACAATCTTCACCCCCTGTGGCATCATCATCACACCTACCACAAGTCCCACCCATTTGAATTACCCCATTACCCAAACACCCCCTTACAGAGGACAAACCATTGGTTAATAAGGAAGGACCACCTTCTTGGGCAAGTTTGCAACCCTCACCGATTACGGGGAAACGGCAAGAGTCACCATGACATGTTGCAATGCTGCTCAAATGTGAGCAAAGTGACCCAGTAACAGAACGATCAATGAGTCCTGAAGAACGACCCACTCCCCCTGATTCCCCAAAGACTTCAGCTGCTTCGACACCCTCTAGTTTCGGACTTGGCGAACTTTATAGGACCCCGGTCCAAACAATCATTGAAATCGAAGATGAAGCAATGGAAGAAGGACAAATATCCAACTCGGATTCATCAATGGAGGAAGGACAGTATGAGGATACAAGACAGTCAACTCCAGATAGTATGGACATCGGGATACCTTGTGTTCCCTCCAACTGGCTGCAACCTTCTTCACCTTAGGTCGTGTGGTAACGACCACTCTAGGAAGGGCATCATGTTATGATCCTGAACCCTATCCCTAATTTTCTGCCATTTTCCACCCATTTATTCTGTGCTCTTGGTCACTCGTTCCCCACTCGTTCCCTCGTGCGCCACTCGGACCGTCACCAAATCACTTGACAAGTCACCTGATGGATCACCTGACCATTCCGCAGTCAACTATCACATGCCATCACTCCGCAGTCCGCAGCACTCCGCAGCATCACCATTTACCCCTTTATGGATTGCCAGCTCATGATGCGCTATTCTTAGACTGCCAGCTCATGATGGAGCTATACTTAGAACTGCCATGTCATGATGCACCTTACTAAATATTTCCATATTTCTTTGTGACTCCTGTGACCCGTTACTTCTCATCTGTATATAAGTGCTTATACTTTTAGCAGTTAGGCCCTAAGCCTAACTTGGTTTTCAATCCAAGACTTGTAGCTTCCATCCAGGACTCTCAGAGTCATCCAGCCTAATCCCTCAGTCGCTTCAAAGTGCCATTGAAGCTCTCCCCTCTACTTCTAACAGAACACTCAGAAGTCGCCCTTATCATCGGGGACTTACTTATTATACTGCGTAGCCAACCGGTACCGTGCTACTTACGTGATCATTGCCTCAGGAGGATTCCCCACTGAGCAATCCCAGTCGTCACCAAACCAAACCACGCACGTCGTGTCTTCAAGGCCCTTGGACCTTAACACCCAGGCTGAAGGCAAGCTTGCTGATCAAGATGTATTGCAAGAAGAAGCAACAGGCAACCAGCAGTAAAGGCTCTCTGGGCAAGTCTGTTGGTACTTCCTCACAAGAGCAACTACCCCAGCCAACCATGCTGGTGGCAAAAGAATCTCCACCACTGCCATCTCCACCACCTCCTCAACTCAACTTATCTCTTTCCACTCTTGACTTCCCTGGGATGGAGCAACTTGAAGAAGATGAGCTGGAAGGGGACGGAGAAGATTATGTGGGGGCACCAAACTTTAAATCTGATGATGGTTGGGACAACCCATTCTGGTATATTCAGTGTGCTGTTACATAATGTGGTGGAGGATGAAGATGTTACGCTCCTGGGCACTTGGCCCACATTTTCTTTCTTTTCTTGTCTGTTATGTACTTATACGATCACCTGACTTCAACTCACATGACTGCTTACCTGTACATCAGAGCCCTCTTGCTGGGAACTTCATTGTTCCCTCCTTTTGTACATTTCCTATTGTTCTCCCCTTATGGTAGTCTGTGACCGCCATTGTTTGTGACTCTATTGTTCTGTGATGCCTATTGTCTGTGACCTCATTGTTCTCTTCATTTGTATGTTTAGTCAGGTAGCTGCCCTGTTGTATATAAGCTGGACTTATATCCTAGAGTTGGGCCTTAAGCCTGACTTAGTTTGCAATCTATTGTGTTCTCAGTCCTTGTTGCTTGAAACAACATTTCCTTTTTATCTTTCTTTGAAGTTATCTTAAAATCCTTGAAGATACTTCCCCTTCCTCTTTATCTTCACCCAGACATTGGTCTTAGCGACCTTCTTGCCTTTATCACATTCCAGAACCACTTCAGTTACTAAGGGAATTACGACCCTTGTAACTTTGTTAACTGCCACACATCTCACCTCTGCGCATGTCGTGCCTTAAGGTTCAATAGGCCTTAACAGAAGAGGAAGCATAAAATGCATGATGAGCACTTTTGGTGGGTGGTGTGTCATCCCTGAAAATGCAGATTGTTGAAATTGCCTGCTCCTTTTGCCCACCTTTTTGTCTGTTTGTTTTACCAAGATTTTATCAGGTTCTCCTTTCCTGGCTAGTATTTGCTGGCTTGTTGATGAACTTGATGATATCTGTGGACATGGAAAAATAATTATCAATACCTTGTCTCATATCTTTTTTTTTTTTTTTTTAAATTGAATTTTAACATCCTTAGCGGGAGGCTATCAGACAGGCTATGGCACTATATACATGTGCAGAGAGCAGAGGCATGTAGACTACATGTGAAAAGGGTTAATGGTATGGGAAGGTTGTTATGAGAAGGTGGGGCCTATGGCCATAAAATGAAAGTAGTGTGAAGGTCTGTAAGGTAACAGGGCCCGGCCGTCAACTGGCACTTACTGTTCAAGAAGGGTCCGGTCTTGGGGGTAATGGGTGGAGAAGACGATTGGTGGCATGTTGGAATTTGCCAAGTTTACGGCCGCTGGCTTCAGTACCAAAGACAAATGTGTTGTTGGAGTATCTTCCAAAGATGCGTTGGCTGGGGGAAGAGTGGAGTGGGCATGCAAACAGGACATGGGCTGTCGTGTTCATTCATCACCTTGGTCTAGGCCGCTGGTGACAGGGGAGGGTAGCTTGTGGAGATGTGGGTAGGGGATGTGAAGATAGAAACTCCGTCATGAGCTGATCAAAGGACGGAGGTTCAAAGGCCTCACAGGGGCAGAAAAGGTTGTTGTCGGCATTGGGGCGGAATTGCTGTGAATAGGAGCTGGTGAAGGCATGATCGAAGGAGAGTTGGGCCGCTGAGGATGATGTGCGATGGTCTTTGTTGGATAGTATGCCAGTGTAGAAAGGGGATGGTTTGCTGTCAGGGCAGATGATGGACTGCCAGTATCTGGCATCTTTGCAAGTATCATCGTATTGGCATTGAAAATCTTGTAAAAGATGAGCTTTTGGAGGGAGGAGGGAAGTAGGGGGAAGGGGAAAGGTGATGCGTTGTTCCCGATCTGAGAGTTCATCGATGACCAAGTTGCCCAGGAGACCAGACCACTTGACAGAGTACCTAAAGAGGTCAACGTGATGCACAGGGTTCGCTGAAAGAAATGACGAAAAGGAAGACATGACAGAATGGGAGAATGTAAGATAAGGATGTTTCGAAGTCTGAAAGAGGTAGTTAGAAAGGGAAAGATCTGGTAGAAAGATATGGATATGGTTCAAAAGATGAGCATATATAAGTCCATCACATAAGGCACTCATAAGAGTGCCTGGTCAAGAGAAGTGTCTTGAGGTCCTGTGATGGACCAATGTCTGCCCTTGAAAGAGCAAGTATGCTGCTGTGAAAGAAGGGGAAGGAATGATTAGTATCTGCACAAAGAGGTGGAAAGTATCATAGGGTGGAGTAGAGATAAGATGTTTTGTTGCCTCCTTAGATTTGTGACTTAGTTTAATGGCAGTATTGTTGTGAACTAGGGGATGAGACCAGGTAGGTGTGGAAGGGGGAGAGGGGAAGGTGAAGGTAGGGTAAGAAGTGGGCAGCAATCGAGTGAGCGTGGTAGGGGGGTTTACTGTAAGGTACCAGTCCGCTGCAGGGTTAAATGTAGTAATTATGCAGATTAGAGTAGAGGGTGGAAGGTGTTGTATACGGAGGGTAAAAATGGTGGTTAATTTTTTAATTGTGTGAGAATAGGGGGGATGGACATGAGGAAGTGGAGGGGGATGATGGGAGTCGTTTTGAAGCAACCGCTCATCTTACGGACTATGGCATTTTGTGCAATTTGAAGGGTGTTAATAAGGCCCTTGATGTTCGCTTGGGTGGAGAAGAGGGGGAATCCGTAGGTCAGAACAGGAAGGATGAGAGAGTGGAAGAGACGATGCCAGTTCGCATAGTCTAGGCCCCAAACTGAGTTACCTAGGATGTTGAGGGTGCGAGTGGTGGATCGTACACGATTGGCCATGATATTTACATGATGGGACCAATCAAATTGATGATGGATGAAGATTCCAAGGTAGCAGACAAGTTCGGAGCGCTTGACTGCAAGGGGACTGGTGGGGAGGATGAAACGGAGTTCCGTGACAAGGCCTCCAAGATTAGCCTTTTTGGGGTAAAAGGAGATAAACTCAGTTTTCTCCAGATTGCAGTTCAAACCGTCACGTGATAAAAGCCCTGTGATCTGTACCAGCCCAGTCTGGACCAGACGAGCGGAAGAGTCATGGGTGCAGCTACACCCGAAAATGGCAACATCATCAATGTACATGCTGAGCCCTTGTTGTCGCCAGGTGTCATTGATGTGTTTAAGGATGGGTAACGTATAAATAGCTGATAGGATAGGGGAGAGGGGGGAACCTTGGGGGGTACCATGGTCAAGATGGATGGGGTCAGACTTAATGCCATTAAAGGACAGATGGACTTGTCTATCAGAGAGGAAAGACAATATCCACTTGCAGAGTGATGGGGCAAAACCAAGGTTATGAAAGATGTGTACAACACGGCAGATGTTGATATTATCGAAGAAACCCTGAATGTTGAACAGCACTACAGATGCCATGAAGCCACACCGGACTCAGCTTGGGCGTTGTGTGTGAGACATAGGGCCACATCGGTGGCGCAGTGATAATCTCTTGATCCAAATTGTGTATGAGGCAGGATGTTGTACAGGTGGGCATCAGAGAGGATGCGTTTGGCAATGATTTTCTTGAGGAGTTTGCCACAGCATTCAAGAAGACTAATGGGGCAGTAGGCCTTAGGGAGTTGGTAGTCGGGTTTATTGGGTTTCAGGATGACAACGACAAGCGCCTCTTTCCAGGGATGGTGTCTGAGGGAAATAGCAGCATTGAAGATCTGGAGGAATCGACCCGGGTGAGCCTGGAAGGCCCACTTGAGAAGGCAATAGTTGATGCCGCTCATTCCTGGGGCTGACTTGTTCGATATCTTTGATAGGGCATCAGAGATCTCTGAAAGGGTGATCTTGGGGAGTTCACATGTGGGTAGGGGGGTAGGATCATGTGGTTGTTCGATGTTGACTTCATGCTGTGTGGTGACGAAGAACCGCCGACGAAATGCCTTGGACATCTCAGCGGGATCTTCTGAAACATGAGAGGGGCCTGTAAGGAGGGGTGGGATACGTTTGATGGAGCGACCTTTCCTCCATGCTGCAGCTCCCCAAAGGTTATCTGAGGTGGTATGATGTAGAAAGGCATGGGCCCAGCTTCATTTCACTGAAGCAATGACATGGTGCAACTTGTGGATAGCTTCTTTCCTAGGTTGGCCATATGAATGGTAGACTGTGGTAAGGGCAACGGCACAGTCCTGATTCCACCATCTGACGCCACAAGGGTCAGGAGAGCATTGCTTCGAGAATACTTGTGCTGATGCATAGTCAATATCCTCATGGAGACACTGTGCCGCAAGGTTAAGAGAGTCGACATCGGTAATGTTAGGAGATGGAAGCGGGCCAAAGAGCTTAACCCATGAAGCTTTGAGGAGTTCATCAATGGCATAGCTGGAGAGCTCCGGAGGAGGTGCAATAGCAATGGATTCAGCAGGGTACCAAAGAAGGAGGAGGGCCGCATGGTCAGAGGAAATAGATTCCTCAAAGGAAATCTGATGGGGAGAGATCTGTCCGGAGATCGCTGCCGCTTTGTTGATAAGCACTAGGTTGAGGACAGAGTCGTGTCAACCATCCTGGCAGCTCTTCCACATCGCTATGGACAGGGGATTAAGGAGCTTGAGGCCCTGGTTGTCAAACTAGTCAACAAGGTCCAAAGCCCAGGGGGAAATAGTAGCATAGGGAAATGACCAAATGTGTGAGTGTGTATTGAAATCACCCATGAGTAAGGTAGGGATGAGAGGGTCTAATTTGGAGGAGAATAGGTGAAGAAGATTATGATGGGAACATTCATTAGGAACACGGTGGTATATATTAACTATGCGGAGAAGTTCTTCCTCAAACGCAAAATCCAGTACCATAGATTCGAGGGAAGAAAGTGGGTGGGATGTAAGGTTATTAATGGAGAAGGTGTGTGCAAGATCAAGCCTGACATAGGCAGCAACGCGTACAGTTGTAGGGTCAGTAAAGGAGGGTAGAAAACATTCCCACATGTTATTATTGGTTGCACCAGGGATGGCAGTACCAAGTGGGTCTGTGTCAGATCAGGAGGTTTTAACTGTCCCGATCCAAGGTTCCTGGATTAGAATGATGTCAGCTGTCATGGTTTGTAAAAGGGAATGAGTCAGAGGACTCTGTTGATTTATATTAATCGACATAATCTGGATAGGTCATTCAGGCATGCATCAAGGACTGTATAAGGTCACAAATGTTGACTCCAAGTGAAAAGGCCTTGGCGTGGCCATAGTTGGAGAGGTTAGTAAGGTCTTTGAGAGGAAGAGATGAAAAATATGAAGGATCAGATATCGGTCCCCATTTGGCCATGTCGGCTAAGATGGGGATGAGTTCGGAAGGTGGAGATTGACGACGAGGGGGGTCGTCGATGCATGCCAGAGGGGGTCGTAGTGCAGAATGCAACTTGTTTGTCTTCCATCGGTTGGGACAAGGGAATAGTGGGGACGGCAGGGGGGCCATCGACCACCATGGGTCGATCAGGGTCTTCATCGGTGGCGTCACCTGTGCAGTTAGTCTTGCAACAGAAACATTTACGGAGTGGGCACATGAGGTCCCGTGAAATATGGCCTTTGCCAGGAAGACGAGCAGCAACACAATTGAAGCAGCTTCGTGGGCATCGGCAGTAAAGGTCAGTGTGTTTGTTGCCAGTGGGGCATTTATTAGCATGATTGCGGGCAGCATGTTTGCCCCTGCAAACTGGGCAGATGACTGTATTCTTTGGGGCATGGCACTGTTCTGTAGAGTGACCTAGTTTATGACATCGGTCGCATTGATGGACTAGGGGAAGGGAGTTAAAGAGTTTAGCGGTGCACGGTGAACTGAAAAGGAAAATAGGAGATTGAATGAGGTGGGCCAGTCACGACCCATCCTCATCAACAAATGTGAAGAGGACGGAGGAGTGGGTTTTTTCCACATCTAAAGTAGAGCAGAGCCATTTGGGTGGAGAGACCACAAGGAGGCCCTGGCATGCAGGGTTAAAACTGAGCTTGCATGAAAGTGCATCAGACAAGGGTCGGTTACCTTTGTTATCATAGATGATAGGCACCGAGTGGACGGCAACTCTTGTGTAACCTCGTTGAGGGAGGATGGAGGATCCCTGTCCAAACGGGGAACAGAGAACTTTCCAGAGACGGAAAATATTGTCAACAGAAGGCTGGCCTGTGAAGGTGAGTACAAAATTAGATGATAGTTGGGCACTCCACTGGCCACTCAGGAGAATGATGGGGGGGTTGCAGGTGGGAGACCGCTCTGCCGGAGGGAGGTTTGAATGGAGCGGATGATCGCAGCGGGATCTCCATATGGACCTTGAAGGGCACGTGAGGCCGGGTCACGTGTGACAGTAAATTCTGTGGTGATGACTGGGCGGGCATGAGGGCGAGGCGGGTTGGGAGCTTGGGTTTGAGGTTGGGTTGGTTTCGTGGCTTCTGGGTGAATGGCAGAAGTTTCGTGTTTGAGGGCATGTTTGTAGGCGATCTTGAGGGAAAGTTTGCTTGCATTGGGCGCATTGACTTTCGCGCTGAACCGTGTTTCATACGCGCGAACAAGTTGGTCGCGGGACATATTGTCAAGCTGTGAATCGGAGAGGTTATGTGCACAGTTGTCCAATGAAGGACAAGTGTTAGTAGATGTGGGTTGGTATGGCTCAGAAGCCACAGCAGCCGCAAAAGAGCGGGGTTTGTTACCTTTGCCCATGACCTTCCATGGGAGAGGAGAGGCTGGGGGCGGTGGGGCGACGGGTTCGTTGAGGGTGGTGATGGGAGGTGTTGAGGGAGGGTGATGAGGGATGAGAGGGCGGGGTGCTGTGAAGGCTGGGGCCAGTGGTGGGTTTGTGGGGGGAGGCTTCGCAGTACCACCAGGTCGAGGGCCGGAGACTTTAGCAAATGCAAGGACCTGTAGGTATGAGCGATAATGAGAGATGAAAGACAATTCAAATTCCTTCGAGACCTTGGGGTCTGTGCCAGGGGTGAAGTTCTCAGACATAAATTGGTCAAAGAAAGCATAGAACTTGTTGAGGGATGAGAATTGTGATGGTGAGAGGTTTTCAATGTGGGGGTTGAGTCCCTCAAAGCGGGACCACATGTTGCGGATTGCTGTGGGAATTGAAGTGGCTACAATAGCATCCTGGTCAAGCTGGGCAGCATGGGCTTCTTGAGCGGAGACATAGTCAAGGGGTCGGGAATCAAAGTCGTTGGCTTCATCCATGCCCCAAACATAATCTACTTGGTGGGTGGTGAGACAAGGGTCGGGAAGGTCAGGCTGGAAGTTGGCAAGTGGGCAAGTAGCATGAGTCAGATTGGGTTGCCAAAGGGTGGCCAGGATGGATGGAGAATAGGGTTGGGCTGGTTTAGGCTGTTCCAGTTCACCGACTCAGGAAGAGAGAGCGGAAATCTGGGAGCTGAGTTGGGAGCTGAGGGCTCGAATGGCAGCCATGACAGCATCAGTAGGGGGTTCAGTAGACGAGGAGGCAGAGGGGGATGGAGAAGAAGGGACAGTTGTAGGAGCAATCGGCGCCTGCATGTTCGGAGGCCTGTAAGGCTCAAATGAAGACGCTGCTCGGGGGTACTTGACAGCAACAAGGGCGGTCATGTCAACAAGCATCATTCGTTCTTCAAATGAATCAGAAGGGGGTCCCACCGACACATTGGTCAGAGGTGGTTGGAGCACCAGGGCTGGCTCTGTCAGAGTGCGGGTGGGCAGAAGTTCGACACTTGGGGACACACATGGGGTCGTCATATCCAGGGACCAGCCTGGTGGAAGAGACACTGGGGAGGGTGCATGCGACCATGAAAGGGATTGAGAAAGGGAGCGGGGGCGGGCCTGAGAAGCAGGGTGTGTGATGGGATCAACATGCATCTTTGGGTGGTTAGTGCGAGAAGCGGGAGTGGGTTTAGAAGAAACAGAAGGATCAGGAATAAGACCAGAGTGAATTTTCTCTTTGCGTTCCTCTGCTCTGATCTTACATTGGTGTTTATAGGCCGCTATGTCGGCTTCCTTCATCTCATCAAGTTCTGCTTTCTGGGCTGCGATGTCAGTGAGGTTAGTGGCTTTGAGGGCATCAACAGCGGTGTTGAAGTACTGTTCAGAATGGGCCTGTGCCTTGATATGGTTCTCCTCATGGAGGGAGTCAACCGTAGTGGCAAATTCAGCTTCAAGTTGTTTGTGGGCCTTATCAAGGGTGATAAGGTGTTGGGTTTTGGCATTGTCTAACGCTGTGGTGGCCCAAGGTTTGAGTATTTCCTTGATGATGGCATTGGACAAGGATGACTGTAGTTGAGTCTGCAGGTTAGCACATGTAGTCTGGATCCAGGAAACAAAACAGGGGTCAGTCGTGATCCTGCCGTCATTGTCTTGGGCAGTAGCCGTGACATAGTTGATGAAATGGGCCTTAAGGTGATCTAGTTGATTGGAGCGCCATGCCTCAGCCTCGTTGTGGAGGGTGCATGTAACTTGATTGACAATGGTGGCATGTGCTCCCCGAACGTTCTGGTTGCAGGATTTCAGGACAGATTCCCATTCGGCTTGGTCAATGTCGATGAGACATTCTTCGAGGCACTGAAGGCATATGTCCCAGTCTTCAGGTTTGGCTTTATAGTTAGTAAAGAAGCGGGAAAAGGAAGAAATGGTCTTATTTAAGAGGTCAAAGTGGGAGTATTCTTGGGAATTGAGGTCAGAGAAGACAGAGGGTAGGTGGCCATTGCCATGGGTATGGCGAATACTGTTATGGAAGTCAGCAAGAAGGGTAGAGAAAAGGGAGAGCCAGAGGCTGCGTGAGATGTTGGAGTCATTCTCAACGGAATCGAAACCTGTGAGGATGACGGCATGGAGTCGCTGAAAAGCAGCGAAGGTGTTTCTACCGTTGGGGGAGTCGGGAAAATTGGTTGCACTGGGTACATTTGAGTGGGAGATGGGGTGAAGGGGGTCGGATTGGGCTAGGGTTGTTGGAAGGGTTCCTATGAGGAGGAGGGGGGATGGTTCAGGTTGGAGGTAGGTGGACATGTTGGCTGGAGCCAGGGGAGGTGGGGAGAGGACATTGACAACTTGGAGGGAGGAATTGGGACAAAGAGGAAAACTGTGTATTTTCGACATTGGAGAGCGTAATCGATGAACTTATGTCATAACTGCACATGTCAATAGCCCTGCTGGAATGTATATCCTATTCTAAGCTACCACTGTCTTTTGGCAAAAAAAATTGCCACGGAGGTGGTGGTTGCCGAAAAAGGAAGGTGCTTGTCTCATATCTCCTACCACCAATGCCTTTTTGTTCTAAATTTGAACACCTGCCCCATGCATGCAAAATATTTGCAAGATGTAGTAGCACAACATAGTCAGTCTATTTATCCTCAGATGCTTGTATCCCCGCCTCTTCTTCCCCAAGCTACTATGCTCTGCCCCTCTATCTCTCCCCTCTACTTTTATCCTTCTGATCCCTCCAGTTCCTTTCCCCTCATTTTACCTATTACAAGTGCTTGTTCTTCATAACTTTCTGCTAGTGATTTGCAGGGCCAGGCTCAAAGCCCTAAAGCCCAGGCAGCCTGGCCCTAAAAGCCTAAGCCCAGCCCAGCCCTGGTGAGGGCTTTGGCAGGCCCACGGCCAGGCTCAAGGATTGTGCAAGCCCAAGCCCAGCCCACAAGCCTGGGTTTTTGGTGTCACAGTATGTGGGGTATGATATATGATTGATATGGTCCTCCAACACAACAACTATACAGTCTATGATCAGCAATCATGTAAGGTATGCATACACTGAGACTTGGAATTGAGCACTTTCAGCCATGTGACTGAAAGGTAGATGGGAGGTCTATATGTGAGTTTTGTTAAGGAATGGAAAGGCAGAATCAAAGGGGGTGGTGGATTGGCGGTTGTTAAATGTTAATCACTTGACCACTGGTTATGGAGAGAGAGAGACAAGAGAGAGAGAGAATGTGTGTGTGTGTGATGGGAAAGGGGCTCTGCACAAGCCACTTGAATAACACAGAGATGAGGCGTGATGACGCAGACCATGGGGGGCCCTTGTGGCCCCAACTACAGGGCTGGGGACTTGTAATGGACATAATGGGCAACTTGAAGCAGACATGCAAATGGGAATGAAGGGAATGCAGGGCTAGGGGGCTCCTTGATCCGCGACCACCACCAGGCGCAAATTTCCCACAGTTGAAACCGGGGCAAGGAGTGGCGAAAGCCACATGCAACAATGCCTCCCATGTATCCCAATGAAACATCTGTAACGATCCACCCCAACTGTAACCTCCAATAAGTAAACCATAGCACAAACACACTCTTTCCAAGACCCTGCCCACCCAAGAACCATAAGATACCCATGTGTGACACCCACTACCAACAGCACAACTAACCAACCGCTCAAACCACTTTGTATGATGGCCCCAACCCTACCCAACAGCCAACAACCAGAACAAAAGCACATAGTAAAAAGGAGATGGACCAACAAAGCTCCAGGACTGATGCACATAGGCAAGGCACAACGGACGCACGGACACCCTCCCAAACAACAACATGAACGCCCGTTCCCCTGACAGCAAAATAGTAATATAAACCCCAACCATTGAACTACCCACCCCCCAAAACTCTCCCCAGCTAACCCATGTCTGATCCCATGTCCCCGACCGTGGCTATACCCTCTGGAGAAGCTAAGAGAACCAAGAGATGCAGGAGTAAGAAATCCCCCAAACACCCTGACCCAGTCTAATGCCCAACCAGAACTACAGGAGGACGAGTACATGGCCCCTACCGCCGAAGAAAGCGGCACCACCAACCAACCCATGCCAATGCCCATAATTGCAGGAGAGCTCTTCCCATCCCTGAAACCAACCATGAAAACTAGATCGAGCACCTCCAAAGTAAACCGGATGCTAGACATGCATCGATCCACTCAACCCAGCCCCCCTCCCACCCTCCAACAAGGAGCAGACTTGGCGCA
>Ga0307510_10001120_pt1 | contig 28690 bp, 19 predicted proteins | sample 12_EM_MG_FD_207224 | JGI IMG/M metagenome (GOLD analysis project Ga0307510, IMG submission 207224) | Populus trichocarpa ectomycorrhiza microbial communities from riparian zone in the Pacific Northwest, United States - 12_EM | ecosystem: Host-associated > Plants > Roots > Unclassified | place... | reverse complement strand
TGTCTGTTAGGAGGCTGGCTTCAACAGGAGAAGCCAGCCAGGAGTGCTTGCAATTATGGGAATTGTTGGAATGTTCAATTTGTGATCCCCAAATTGGTGTTCAGCCTGGACCTCCTCTTATATGTGCCTCGTTTTGTGACAGAGTCTATCAAGCGTGTGCCAATGCTTACTTCTCTATGGATGCAAATAAACGGGTAAGAGCAAAACTACTGACTTCTAGACTAGCTGATTCATCAATAAGACTTTTTGAGTTATCTGGTGCAAGATTTCACCTCTCATCTCCTTTTTAAGATTAGATTAGCTTATGGTATTGGCATCTGTTTGAAATGAGAATTGCATTTCATGACTTCAATGCTTTTTGCTTGCTTAAGGTCTGAGAGCTCCTTAGTTCAGCTAATGAGTTCACGAACTAACATTTCCCCAATGGGCTTAAGAAATTAATATGTTATGCATTTTCCTTTATGTTTTCCTGGTAGACTACTGTCAGTTGTTAAAATATCAAAACAGATCGAGGATCTATGATGTCATCCATCAGAATGCCTTACAAAATCCATTTCCTGATTGGATTTCATCAATCAGGTCATAGCCCCATGTGGAGTAAATGACTTTGTTTGTGGACAAGCAGCTGAATGGGTCTCCAATGGCACAGAGCTCTGCCATGCTGCAGGTTTCGCTGTTAAGTTGTCCGATGATGCGTATGTTGGTGCTGAAGAAGCATCTTGCTATGGTGGTAGAGCAAGTCTTGATTCTATTGCTGATTCATGGAGGTCTTCGCGATCTGAGTTTCCCCAGAAAGATGAGAATTTAAGGGTCCTGGAATATTTCCAGCAGTGGGTGCAGGAAATGCCGTTCAGTGAAAAAATATCTTGGGCAGTAGGAGGGTTAGTTCTTACTGCAGGCCTCTTGTTCATGAGGTTAGACCAATCTATTCTTGCCTTTCTTATTTCTTCAAGATTTCATATTTAGCTTCTCGGCTTTAAACCTTCATTTAGCTCCTTAGAAAATGAGGATTACTGTAAAGATAATGTCCATGATATCCCCTTTTATCCAGCTCAAGTAGTTACACTAAATAAAGATAAAATAAAGGATTCCTGCTTTCAAAACGGATAAAACCCCCATAGGAACCACAAGGACAGTAGGCTTCATTTTATAAGCATTCTCATTAAAAATTAGAATGCTACTTATCATCCAAGTGGGAAAATTGGTGTGACATCTTTGGCATTTAGCAGTAGATATTTTTTCTTTTTAGAAGTTTGGTGAAGTGTGCTGCCGTTTAGTGCAGATGTCTAGCACATTTCAGTAAATACTTGATTCTTTCTACTACCCCTTCTTCAAACTCATTGCGAAACAGCATGTGGGAGACATCAAACACACTCGGATACCATTATGTTTAACTGATTTTCCTTCATAAATCATCCATGCTTGTCTAGTAGTGGGGTGTGGAGTTGATCGTTCAATTTCATTATATTAGCATTAATGATGAATGAAGTAGAAGTAATTGCTTTTTGCAGCAAAAGGAAGAGCCATGGTCAGCGTCAAAAGCTTGCAGCTATTCAAAGAGCAGCAAGGAGACTGGATGGCAAGACGAGCCAGAACTCTCCTGATAGCTTAGTAAACAGGAAAGGAAATCGAAGATGAATACGTAGTTGAACATGAGCTTGATGATGTTTTTAATTTACAGGTGAGTGATGCTGGTGTAGAACTACTATTATGATTTGAATCACTTGTTCCCTTCTTTTCTTCCTAGTTAAAAGATAAAAAAAGAGAAGCATACACGACTCCAAAGTTTTTCTTTTTATTAAAGAGCTATTAAAGCCAATTTGAGTAAGCAAAATACTATTTCCTTATTTTTCCCGCTTTCTCTTTCTTTTCAAGTCCTTATAAAGAAATTGCAGGCACGAAGATAACTGGATGTTCTTGACCAGTTCAGTTCCGAATAAAAAACGATTCAGATAAATATATTTCTTATTGTAAGCAACTACACGTTTTGCAGCTCCAGTCTGGAACAAGCTGCCTCTGTATCTAGCTGGAAACTATCAAGAACATCAACAGCACGCAATCTCAAGATTGACTAGTGTATATTTGTCAAGCTCCGATGATTGTGGCGGGAAAGAGAAACTAGGATTAAATGTATCACGCTGTTTTCCAAGAACCGGTTGTCAATACATGATGGTGCTTTGTAACAGAAGATTTTCCTCCTATGAGATAAATAAGTCCCTTTCATATCCTTTCACAGAGTTTATGAATTGCTTCCAAGATTTAGGAGGTGGAAGACAATAGGGTCATGAAATATGAACACGCCAACATGTCCTTCGTTACGTTATGCACTGTTATCAAATCAGGCCCTACCTGACTGGTCAATTTAGTAACCAGATTAGGTAAAAGTTTATCCTGTTAGATCCAGCGAATTAAACCATGATTAAGTTTATCTGGTTAGATCTAGCGGGTTAAATTATGACCTACAACAATGTTTTAATTTTATAGAAAAATCTTAAAACGATGTGAATTTAAGTTAATTTCCTCAACTGGCCTAGGTTGATAACAATAGTTGTTTTTCAAAATGTATTTTATTTGAAAATTGGTTAAAATATTTTTTATTTTTTAAAAATTATTTTTTGATAACAACTCATTAAAATGATTTAAAAATAATAATAAAAAATATTAATTTAAAGTTAAAAAAATAAAAAAATAAAATCTAAACATGTAACAACTGGCCATCACAATCCAACAAGTTTGACCATATTATAACTTTTGCGTTATGATTTAAAACAATTAAATTTAAAAAAACCATAAATTATATTATTTTTTTTAACAAGAGAGTTTTTAATATGGCATATTAAAATAATACTTCGTGTTGATTAACTAAACAATTTAATGTAGTTGAAATAAAATATAGACCACAATCACACTGCGCCATAAAAACAAACATTCGGATATGGAACAAGCTATTTTCAAGGGAGATAGAATGAACCAGAAGCAGAGGATGTTTCGGTTGCTAATAGGGCTATTTCTGGTACAGTCAAGTTGCCAGAAATGGACCTATTTTGATTGCCATTAGATGAACAAGGGGTCTCCCTGAGCAAACCATAAGATTAAACTTGCACAAACATCTCAACAAAAATCAGACCTATTCTCAGTCACAACTTACAAACAGCATATATACTGATTGACCAGAATAGGAAGTTCTCAAAGAGCATCTCACATAGGAACTTGTGTTCCTGCACATAACATAGCATGTGCTGCTGTTTTTGCAGATTTTTCTAACAATTTGCAGCATTGCAAATTGAATTGGGTAACATTTTAACAAGACAAAAAGGATTCTTTCTGATGATAAACCCACATTGTGATAGATATTCAAATCACTGCTCGAACCGAGTTAGGTCAATCTCCTATTTGAAACAGGAAGAGATCCCTGAATGCCCTTTTCCCTTGCTAGATCTTTCCAGCTTTAGGAGGCTGTTTGAATGTAGACAAGGAAAGGAGATCAGAGTCTTTCAACTTCCAAACACGGAAGCGCAGATAAAGACAAGGGGAAAATGGGAGAAAAAACATCAATTATAACATGAACATACCTTCTTAAGGGTCAACTTTGAACTGCTTGCTGGTAGAATTGGCTTTAATATCTCAAAGGAACACACTAAAGATTCATCAACACTTAGGAGAGCACCTGCATTGTCAAACTCCCCACCATAGTTTGGAGCTGAGAATATTGTTACTAATCTTCGTTTGGAAAAAAACTCGTATCCATCCTCCACCACCTGGAACATAGACGAAAAATCTTCATCTGTTATCAATGCAGAAGTTCTGGGCCAATGTTACAGAAAAGGATGCTAACTACATAGGAGTATCAGTTTATATATTTTGGTGAGTTTCAGATTATCATGATAGTTTTGCACATTTTCACTATCTCTAGATAAAATAGTTAAACTGAAGCAAAAGATTTTTGCAATACCCTAAATCATGACCCAGCACATTTACAAGGCTTCAACTTGGCTATATGCAAGGAGAAAGTGCATGGAAGCTGATAAAAGCTGCTTGTTCACTTTGCAATTTTTAATGGGTATTAAGCTTGCTTAAACAGAGTTGGCTCACCTGATGACCTCGGCAAATGAGATCCAAGTCATTTTTATTCAAAAACTCAGCAACTTTATCAGGTCCAAAGGTACATGAAACACCTCGATCACTCTCAGCCCAACCCTCAACCCTAGCATCAGGATCAGACCAAAGCAGATCACAAAGGAGACCACCATCAGGGATTTCGGTAGGTCTTTGAATTTCCTTTATCTGACCCAAATGTTCCAACTCTGGAGAGAGGCCTCCGTGCATGCAAAGTATCTTCTCATCAATCAGTGCGGCAACAGGCAAACAATTGAAGCAGTCGGTAAATATTTTCCATAGCCTAACATTAAATCTCCGTTTACACTCGTCATAAAACCCATATATCCTGTTGATCTTCGCATCCTCATGGTTACCTCTCAAGAGGTAAATTTTGTCGGGATATCTGATTTTGTAGGCCAGAAGCAGACATATGGTCTCCAAACTTTGCCTCCCTCTATCAACATAATCCCCAAGGAAGAGATAGTTTGCTGAAGGAGGGTAGCCACCATATTCAAACAGCCTCAGGAGGTCTTGATATTGCCCATGTATGTCACCTGTAAAAAGACAACAATTAGATATGCAAGGGGCGAAAGAGGAGGCAAACAATGACTACAGTACTTTGCTGCATTGTAAAGTATAATTTGTTCCATTTGGCTTGTGCAAATGAGCAGTAAGATCCTTGCCAGGGGAGAGGTATTTTCAAAAATATTCAACAACCAAATTGCTACCGTGAGTTTCACATAGTTTATAGGAAACAAGTGAAGAACTTGATAACTTTCTCCCAAAAGCACATGTCCTTTCAAATTTATGAGACAGTTCCTACCTAATTCTGATTCTAAGGCCCTGCTATTTCTGTTTTTTTTTTTTTCGGACCTGTGCGCTGGTTATTGCAAAATAAAGACTCGAACTCAACCAAATGAGCAAGAAGCCAATTTGACCTAACCAAAGCTCAACAACCATTCAGAATGTTGGAATTTTTATAATTTGGTAGTCAGGAAGAACGGATTCTCCTATTCAAAGGAAGTGCAGCTACCAAATAGGCCATGCTTCAACCAATAAATGTTGGATTTGATGGTAATAAACAAGTGGATGAAACTGAGCTTTTGCCTCATGTCTCTCCCTGAAGAAACACATGACTTACAACGACATAGATGTCCTCCAACACAAATCCATTAAATAGAGTAAAAAACCAATCCCTTCACATCAAACATTACAAATCCTTCAACAATTGAAATACAATTAAGACAAGATCAACCAATCAAATCAAGCCATACTTAATTTATCAAGTGATCCATGTCTGTAGATAAGCTGAAAATTAATCCCTTTTTCTTAAAATCATTCAAAACAGTCTTTTCCAACAATTTCACACAATCATATCGCATGAAAAACATAAACACACAGTATCAAACAGGATGAAAGTCAATTTATCATTATCAAGAGAGGAGAAGAGAGAGTGCTAACCACAGATGCGAATGGGAGCTTTAATCTCGAGGAGAATAGGCTGAGAAAGGAAGATTTGGCGAGCATTAACACATAATTGACGGATCTCTCCTTCAGATAACTGCACTTGCTTTCCTCCTTTCCCTTCTAACAACCTCCTTATTATATCATCCAATACTGCCTTATCCATCATCCCTTCCATCGTCATCATCATCATCTTCTTCCAAAACCCAATCCTTTATTTCTTATAAAGAATCAAAATTTAAGTTCTTAGAAAAGAAGATAAAAGACCCCAGATGGATTTTGGTGCTGAAGCAGTGAAATAAAGGATCCAAATGAAGAATTTATACAAAAACAGATAAAGGGGGTTGGTGTGCTTTGAGAGAGAGAAATAAAAAAAGAAAGAAAGATTCAATCTTTTTCTCTCTTTTCTTCAGAATCAAATAAATTAAGGAGTGAAGAAGGTTAAAAAAGGAGAGAGAGGTGAGAAAATATTAGATCAAGAGAGAAGCAAATAGTGATGGATATGGGTTGTCAATCTAAAGAAGAAAAAAGCTATTTTTTTTCAATGCCAACTGCCAAGAAGATTCACAATAACTCGATAAGGAAGGTTGAAACCTTCAAAGGTGAGGTAGAGAGAGAGAGAGAGATTTCATCAGAGGACAAAAACCGCGTACTTTGAAAAGTCAGTTGATACGTGAAATGCTGTCTCTTGATTGAGAGATTGGCCTACCACTCTCCCACACACACACATTCTTACATTGAGATATTTTGATGATGCTACTGTTTTCTGATGTCTGTTTTTCTTGTTGTCGTGTTGTGATCTTTCTTTTCCAAGAGGGTATCTAATTAGTGTCATGGTTTCCTAACTTTTTCTAAGGTTATTTGGATGTATATCTGGTTGTGAAAGTTATTTTTTTAAAAATTATTTTTAATATTAATATATTTGAAAGTATAAAAAAAGTAATTTAAAAAAAAAATTTAAATATAATTTAATTTTTTCAAAAATATTTTTAAAATATAAAAATAAACGGGTTCATTATTTGACACTATGGTATACTGTAATTAAAGATATTATTATAATTTTTAATTTTATTTAATTTTTATTGTTTAAAACTATTTTTTAATTTAAATTGTAGTAGATACTTGGGTTTAAAAAAATTATAATTTATAATTATTTTAGATTTATTTTTTAAAATTATGATAGCAAAAACTAGTTCAATGTTAAACACGTACTTAAATTAATTTTTAGAAGAAAATATATATGGAATATTTATTTAAAGATTCGATGAAAACAACTTAGTATTGGTATTAAAAAAATTAGAACCAAGTTTTTGAAATAATGATTGATAAGAGAGTCAAGGCATTTGTATTTTATAGTAAAAGATTAAATTATTGAATTTATAAAAGATAAACATATGGGAAAATATGTGTTAAAGATGTTTTTGTTGATCAAGAACAAAGGTTAAGGATACAATTCTTTGGCAGATTTTTATGTTGAAAAGTTACATGGTATATCACATCTATGACTTAAAAAAGGAAAAAACAATGGATCGAGAATTATATATATATATATATATATATATATATATATATATTATTTGAGTTATTTTTTATATTAAATAAGACAACATGTCAAGTTATTAAAAGAATATTAATTATTTTAGATCTAATTATGGATAAAAAAATTTTATTTGAGTTAAGAAAAATACAAGTGAACAATTTATAGAATGATTTAAGTTTATCATGTATCAATTTTTCATATGTATATTTTTTAATTTTAATACATATTATCTAAATAAAAAAATAATGTATTTTCTCTTATATAAATGATTTCAATATATATCACATAAAAAACTGGCAAATCCATATATTAGATCACACGATAAATCACTTATTAGTGTCAAAAACCTCCTATCCAAGGGGACAAATTTAAAAATTTTAAGATACATAATTGAATAATTTATATAAATATAAACACCGAAACAAGCTATAGGAGAGGGAACTAGGGAATTGTGGCCACCATACACCGTATTGTTTGGAAACACGGTGCAAACCGTATTCTATAAAAATTACTTTAAAAAATAATCGTTACCACACTCCCAAACATCATATAAACGATACGATGCAATTGTGTTATACAATGCGTGAGATATACTAATTGATACATATTCTCCTAAACAAATCAACTTTAACTCCCTATGTTTTGAAGTTATAATTCAAGAAAAAATTAGCTTCAATTTTTTTTTAATACACCAACATATTACTTTGACTTTTATTATGTCATTATTATATAAAATTTTGATTTTTTTAAATTAATTTGGTTTTAGTATTACTATATCGATATGATTTGATGTGATAATGTAAATATTTTTTTTTTATTTTTTTTAAAATATTTTTTTATTATATTTTTAAGTTAAAAATATTTTAAAAAGTAATATACTAAACGGTTTTTTATCTTCTCTCATGACTTTATTAATTTTCCAAATTCCATCACCATTCCAGAAATTAAAATGCCATGATCAAACCCTTCTCCAGTGATTAATCATGAGAGATGAATTTTGGATTTCATTTCTTTCTTTTTTTCCCAAGAAGAGGAGGAAGGGGTATTTTTTTTTCTTTTACAAAATGTTAGATTTCCAAATAAATCATTTTTCCAAACACAGTTACTAAAACTACATTGGCTAGACAAGTCACCCTGAGAACTAGCTGAAGTGCCCGTGATCCGGGTTGGTTTATAAAAAAAAATCAAATCAAAATCGACCGGTTTTGTTTGACTTTATTGATTTGAGTGAACTCAAAATCTACTTTTTTTTTAAATAATTACTAAAAATTATGTCATTTTAATTCATTATAATCAACCTGATCAACAAGCCACTTATGCCTTGAGCTGAGTTTAATATTTTTGCATTGAAAGAAAAAATTAAATGGAAATAAAATTCTGTGTGCGCTCCAAAATTTTGCATTGGAAGAAGTCTTTTCCATAATTACGATGAGATCTTGTATTTCAAACTCAAATCTCGAAAGCAGAAGAAAAAGGAAAGCACTATAGCCTTTACTTGAAAGGCTATGAAGTCAAAATTGAAGCCAGTCTCCCAGAAGCAATTATTAAAACGATGAAACTGTAAGAACACAAAATAGACCAAAAGCATTTACTCTGTGTGAACACAAGACCCAGATGCGAAGACAAATTCTATGCTCTTTCGATGATGTTTGATGTCAAAAAGTTACTATTTTACGCACTGTAAGAACACCCCCCTCTTTTTATTAATTCTTTCTATCAAAATCATGAATAACTCCAGTTATTTTTTTTTATTTTAAAAATGTTTTGTTTAAATATTATTTTTATTTTAAATTATTTTTTTATATTTTCAGATTGTTTTGATGCTTTATATAAAAAAATAATAAAAAAAAATACTATTTTAATATATTTTTAAATCAAATTCTTGGTTGGATGGTGTAAACATGACTGTGTACCCAGAATTTGATAGCCCAACATTAGATGATAAAAGGTTGGGACACATCTATGATCTACAATATTGAAGGGTCGCCCTTCTTGGTGCGGTGAATTGATTACTGATCTTATAAATTTCCCTGCTACCAATGAAATAACAAGTCTAACAGTACTATCCAATATCAGATTTTTTTTTTTATAATTATTGTTCTATGATTTTAGGTATTTCTAGGTTAGCTTTCGAGGGCCAATGCAGTTTGGCCATGCATGAAGCATCTCTAATAATTGGCCAACCGCGTTTCAAACTGCGGTTGGCCAGAAAAAGGGTTGGCCATATATAGACAAACACACTTGAAGACCACGTTTCTTGTGATCTTTTCCAAGAACCAAACGGAATCAAATGGAATCCTGAATTATTCACGTCCAATATCAGTAGTCTAAAAGCTAAGGGTGAAATCATGGCATCAGAATAAAGAAATGGAGACTGAGGAGTGCACGATTTAGAAGCCATCATGTCAGAAGGAAAAGGTCATGTGAACTGAAACTCTTGGAATTTGTACATTTATGAACTCAGCAAAAAGCATGGTCTGAAATCGGGAGTGGATGTTGACTGCACACCCCTTTTTAGACAAGTAATCAACAAAGTGATTTCCTTTACAATGAGTGTTTTCTACCATGGAAAACCAGGGAAATTTCCAGTGATTTCCAGCCTCAGCAACAACCATCAATGCCAAATTGCCAATATTAATGTCTTTTCTGTTGTGTGTGACTGTGCAAACATGAACACAAGGACTGAAATATAACCCTCAGATTTCATCAACTTTTAAAATGAACTGTGACGAACATAGAAGCTTCTGATGATCACTCAACTCGTCAAAACTCTTCTGATAACAAAATACAGTCAGGCACAGCCACAGAGATGGATGATTATATCAGGCAATATGCAGTAAGGACCATTAATTAAGCTTAATTGTGAGACTTCCCTGTCTACCGTGAACGGACTCAACTAGCACAGCGATATTATCAGTCTCTCTCTACAATGGACAGCAAGATTGCACTTCACTGAAGTAAAATTTCTGGGATTATGAAAGGAAGCACAGATTGTGATTTCAAATGATGATATCGAACATCATAAGATGTCATTTCTTCACCTGGCAATATACTGCAATTCACCATGGTAGACATTCAACTTTTTTATAGAAAGAAAGGAGGATTGGCAGGTGTGCATGAAGACGATTGAAATCTATAGAGCAAGGAGGTTTGGCACTGTGCACGAAGAAGATTTAGACAAGGGCTTTCCAGTTGCAGTTAATTTGAAGTACTCTATTCCGAGACGATCTGAATATAAGATTTGGTTTACAACGAAATATGAATTTCCAATCAAGCAATCTAAACCGAATGTTCAATGCCATAGAGCAACATGTATTTTGCCTATACGCAGATATGAAGAAATTGCATGGATTACAATGTTCTTGCAGCATAAACCAGTTTGCTATATTGTCAGCATACCTTCTGCTACTGTCAAGCAAGAACACACTCAAATGATAAAAGTAGCGAGGATCTATTGACTATTACAGACCTGTATCCAAAAGCTACAGAAAAAGAGAGCAAACAAGAACGCACAACTTCGACTATGAGGAGTTGCCGGCTTTACGGGGGGATGCATGGTACTTCTTGATCATGTCTCTGAGGGACAGTTGAACGAGCGACGATGACACAATGCTAATACCATATTTTATAACCCTGAATCTTTGTAAAAGCAGTGTTTCCTGGATCAGACTGCATCAAAAGCAAGCAGGCAAAGGCAGGAAGAGAGCCTAACTATACTCACACAAAAAAGCCATTGGCGGACAGAAGAAAGAGGAACTTCTCAAAGTCTCTTATGGTTTAGCACAAAAGAAATGGAAAGCTACATTTTTTAACAGAAAGCAAAGAAAAGGCAAATCCTCATTCGGAACCGACCCAATACATAATTTATCCCGGCCTTAACAAGTAATGTTAAGCACACAATGGCATAGATATGCATGCACAGATGCGCATATAAACTGACACTCACAATTCAGTAGCAGATTCAAATTAATACCATTAAAACACTTCAATAACTTCCCAATCAATCTCTTCACAATCACTTAAAAAGAAAATGAAGGAAAAACCATTCCATCAACAACACTGGCAATGAAAAACAGTAAAGGCAATCATCTGATCATACAAATTAGGACTAGAATTGTTACAACATCATAAGCACAAGTATTATCAGTTAATGCCAGCCAGATAATGTTATTATTCCAATTCAAGCACGCCACTCCTTTTTGTTCCATGCTCCTTGAATCGGCCAGTTAATACCTGTTTTCTAACTTAAAAAATGACAGCTCGGAGGACGATTTATGGAAACAACTAGGTCTGATTTGACCAATAAATAACAAATAAAACAAGTACATTGCTATCAATGACTACATTCTGTGAATTTTTACTCCAGTTATCATCAAATTCCATATTATCACCAAAAAACCCAGCTAGTTCCGGGTTGAGTACAGGGTTAAACATCCTCATTGCAGATCCAATGACACCAGCCTCATTTCAAAACAACTATAAGGAAGTTTCATTGAGATGAAGGCACATATTCAATGAATTCCTTAACCGAAATAAAAATCTCACAATTGTTTCTACACAGATCTGTTTCTAATCACACAAACATGGGCTTTAATACCAAAGTGAGCTGCAATAAAGGGCATAATCCTACGATAGAGCACACAAAAGAGAGAATTTGGAGACAAATTAAGAAAATAATTACAACCCATTTCATTAAATCCCAATTAAATGAGAGTATAAAAAACACAATAGAACAATTCAATGATTGAAATATACAGATCTTTCTAAGAAGAAGATACAAAAGGGTTTGATCTAATCTTGCTTACTTTCCTTTTAGCACCACTACAATTCAAACCACAACCGCATTGAGGACACTCTTCAAAATTATCAATAGGAAAACCAGCACCAGCAATCCCAACAGAGAATTCAAGATCATCACCGTTTCTTAAAACCTCAACAATATCAACCCACATAAAAAACACCTTCACACTCACACCTTCCAACCTTGAGAGTCTCCCTTGTGATATATAACCATTGACGCTTGACTTGTACCTTAACTGGTATGATCCTTCAAGAGAAAAACTGCAAGAACCATTCAAGAAAGCAGAGAATCTACCTGTTGTGGTGTCAAGAGAATAACCGACAACTCCTTTAGGAAGCAGTCCTTTAGGGAAGTTGTAGTCTCCCAAGATTTCATAGGCTGTTGGTTTTTGATCAAGAAAACTTGTTTCTTGGGATGAAGATGATGATGGTAAAGACTGTGAGAGTATGAGAATGAGGCAAAGAGTTGTGTATGATGACGCCATCTTTCCTTGGAGTTCTTCTTGGTTGGTTGTTTTGTGTTGTTTAAAAGAGGGTTTGTTCATGGGAAGAAGACCTATGAATGGCAGTTAAAGGCATAGCTTAGCTGGCAATTGTCTTTTAGTGTGACTTTTGAAAAAGTAATGTCTCTTTTAGAAGATTTGCAGTGGAATTCATATAAAATCAGCCCTTGGAATATATCACAGCTCTCGGGGAAGATTAGTCTATACTTCTGGAGCAATTTTTATCCGTTGGGCGATGAACCTTCTACCCAGCACCATCGGATCATTAAGGTTGACTTCCTTCCTTGCTTAATAGATGTGTTTTGCAGTCTAGCTCTCTTTTGCCTTAACTCTCGAGGGCCGATCTTTGCCCAAGCTACCCGAGCCAAATCCTATTTTTAACAGAATAATCTTATATATAGCAATATACACTATTTCATTACAGAGTAATCTATTATGCTGCATTTCATAGCATAAATAGTGTGGTGGGCACAAAAAGTCTCAAAACCCTGATCTGCTGTTTTTATGAAACAGAGTCGCAAGCAGGGATAAGGGACTCATTTTGCAATCCATCTTCCAAATTATCTGATGCTTTCTTCAATGGCTCGTATCTGTGATATATCCCATATAGAATCAACTGGGCTATCCCAAGAAGTAATCCAATCCCATTTGGTATCTATACACACACAGAATCAGTCCCTTTTCTAATAGTCAATGGATGTTCAATGCTTGGAAATGTAAACAAATAGTGATGAGAAGAATTGAGCTTACTCCAACAAGAATGTCTTTTGCAAGCAGTGCATAGAGAGTCCAGAAGCCTCCATTTAGTAGAATGGAAAATGAGAGAAGGAATGGCATGAATTCTACACTCTTCGTTGTTATGACTGTTTTCTGCTTTAGTACATTCCAAGAAAACCAAGCATTCTTAGACACTGAATAGCTGAAAACAATTTTTGTTCTGGACCAAAAGCACATTAGTTGTTAAGTGCCTGTCTGGGAACACAGGTGCAACCCGCATTTCTAAACCAAAGACATCAAAATGATGTGTTCTAATTGGAAACGCAGGTTCCACCGCAAGTACAATTGTGTTCCCGGACGCAGCTTAAGTTGTAACTACTAAATACTTGCAACATAAAAAAAAAATAGATACGAGAATATATCTCTCTCCTATATTGTAAGTATCTAACAGTTACAGTTTGGGCACCGTACAAATTTCTAACCTGTAGCAGTTAGAATATTGTAGTCACCGAGTGCAAATTTATGGAACTTGGTATAGTTAATTTTTCTAATTTTCTTACCATAGCCGCAAGAGGCGAAGCATAAACAAGCATACCGGAGCAATCGCAGATGAAGCCAACAACATCGATTCTTACATCTCCTTGAAACATAAAATGAGTGAACGAGATTGCTGCTGCAGGAAATCCCACATCTAAAAGTCCAACTAGCAAGGCGGTCTTGGCCTAATTGTGAACATCATATAGATACATCATAGGATCAAGAGAACATAAAAATTGTGTTTAGTTATTGTCATAATACAGAGAGGATGAAAACTTGTTTTGTTTGAGACGGAGATATAAAAATAAATGTTTCTGAGATAATTTTGTAGTGAATTTTTGTTATTCTAAATAGAAAACACAGAGAGGCACTTCTCATCTATCCCAACTATCTCTGTTTTCTTCTGAGTCGAAACCGTAATCAAACGCTATAAAAAGATGATTTTTGAACGACAAAAACATGCGTGTGTTCATTCGTTAAAATGAAACAAAACAAAACTCACTCTCATTCTTGGAGATATGAACACCAGAAATATCAGAATGTAAACAATCTGAGTTACAGCACCAAAACCATTGATGGTGGCGATGAGGAAGCTATCAGGCTTGGTGATTCCATAGTAAATCCACAGGGTAGCATTCATTAATGTGCAGATATAAGGTATGCTTGAAAAATCCTCTGTCGATCTATTCTTTACAATTCTCCAAAAAGTTTTCCTGGGAAATATTACATCTCAATATTTTACTGTCAGGCATCACAAATTTACAAAACAATCTTGATTTGCTTACTTACAAGGGAGAAAGGTAGGCCAGACTTGAAATGATGTTGCCTGCAAACACATAATTTAAGTACTTAGCATGAATCCAGAAGATATCCCTGTACATGCCAGAAATAGATAGAAGATCCTTTCACCATTCTATGCAGAGAAATCCAGGGGTCATTACCTAGTACCCCAACAATGAAAATTGTGTTAGCCATGGAGAAGTACAGTCTCCAAGTATTGCATGCATAAAATGAATCCCAGAGAGTGATTTAAATAGAGACTCGGATATTAGAGGTTAAATTCTCTTATGTGCAGCCATTGTTGTTTTTTCCTAGCACCGTCAGCCTAGCCTATAATCAAACATCACCTTGATCAGGTGGAGATATTTTCATTGAATGAAAAGAAAAGAAAGGATAGAATTGACCCCAAAACTACCGATTATCTCAATTGAGTCTCCCATGATATCTATTTAAGTTTTAAGAACAAATTCATCGGGAGATTATAAGCCCGAAAAGAAGATAATACCTCTTTAGATGTAACGGATTTAGGCCAACATTATCATTGACATCGCCAGTGAACTCAAACCTCTCGACTAAGAGAGCTATGATGATATCAACATCTCGCATTGGCTAGGAGTTGAAGGTCAATGCAACTTATAAGCCTCATGAATCAGTTTTTTCGATATAAAAATTATCGAGAGATTATAAATCAGAATATAAACGTACAATGTTGTTCGAGGGATTCACTTTATAATAAATTTAGACCAACATTATTATTAACCAAATTTTAATAAAATATTTGTGCTCGTAAAACTTTTGTCGCTCTAAAGGTTCATACATTGGACGATAGAGCTTGATGCAAATTAACTTACAAATGCATCGCTTTTTGTCACCAAATTCTGCACAAATATGTTCATACAAGCCAAAGTTTTGACCGATTGGTTTCTATTTTTGACTTGTTGATGAAACAGAGTTTGCCCAGCGAAGTTATCTGGTTTCTTTTCTCGATGTCAGGTCTTTTTCTATCCAATCTAAATCAGCAGTGGTTCTTGGAGCCTTGATTCCTTGAAATAGTAGTAGTCAAACCTAATTCCAATTAAGTTTTAAATTAAATTAAAAAAATATTAATATAGTAAAATCTAGTTGATTCGGTTTTTTCTTTACTTACGTTGATTTAGTCCATCCTTTAAGTTAACAATAAAGATTTTTTTTAAGAAAATAATGCTATTTTGATTAAAAAAAATTGATTTTAACTTGATAATCTATCAACCTGGACCGTTTTTTTTTTTTTTAAAATAAAAATTAGCCTCCGCATACATCTGACAACTATGCTGTAGATTGCTCATGTCATGGTCATTAGGCAATGGCTGAGCCACCGGAACCCTCGTACTTGTCAGGCTAGTATTGAGTTTCTTCAGTGGTCCTTTGGCTGAACTCTCATTCTTGGTAGATTTACTGGCCTTTGGCTGAAGTAACTGATGTGACTGTGGGTCAAGGTTGGTGCTGGCGCCTAGTGTTGGTGTTATCTGTTTGCTTTACGGGGAAGAAAACAGAGACATTGATCTTTTTTTCTACTATAAATTTGTCTATATTAAGTTTTTGTTGCTTTGTGGAGTACTTGATAGAAGCGTTAGCAGCTGGGACTCGAGGAAATATTTCAGGGGGGCAAAGCTTGCTTGCAGAAAAGCTTTTATCTCTATGTTATTGCATTATCCTTTTTGTTTTTGTATTTTAAAAATATTTTTAATTTTTTTTTAAATTTTTTTATATTTCAAATTAATATTTTTTTTGGTGTTTTTAGATCATTTTGATACGCTAATTTTAAAAATAACTTTTTAAAAAATAAAAAAAACATTATTTTAATACATTTCTAAATGAAAAATACATTGAAAAACAATCACAACCACACTATCAAACAGGTAAGCGTTTAAGCTTGTACTAGGCAATCCTCTTCGTTTGAAATTACAAATAGGGTGATTCAGTTTTTTTTTTGGTATTTTAGCATAGTAATTTTTTTAAATTATAAAATAACACATTTTAGAGAGTTTGCAATTTTTCTGGACATGAGATTTAATTAGTGAGAGGAGAGGAGAGAGAAGGAAGAAAAAAATAATAATTCTGAAAGCACATTAAAATTCTAATAACAACAACACTAGTATTATTAAAGATACTGATGAAATGAATTTAACGATACCAAAAAAAGTTGATCAACGGTGATCAGAATGGACCACATAGATAATTTATGGACAAATGAGTCCTAACACCCTTGAACAACTCATGTGATTCATTTTGTTAATCGTTTATAATTTTATTATATATAATTGGATTCGTTATTGGAGTTTCGATAAAAATCTAAGGTTTTTTTTTCTCTTTCTTTATTGAATTTTATGATGAATAATTTTACAATTTAAAAGAGTTATATATAACAATTGCGTAAATCTAAATGTTTTTTTTTTTTACTTTGTTATTATTATTATTTTACTATGCTAAAATAAAAAAACCTCATTCAGTTTGTCGAGTACAGATTGCAGGACCCCCCAGTTCTGCAAAAAGATGTAGAAAGTTCCAAGAAAACGGTACTTAAATTGATGTTTGTTCCCTGCTGTGATGTCTTTTACACTGAAAGCTTTGCAACATCTTGTTTATCTTCTATTTCTGAATATTTTTTATTTAAAAATATATTTTTATTTTTTAAAAATTATTTTTAATATTAACATATTAAAAATAATATAAAAATACTATTTTTTTTTAAATTTAAAATAAAAAATAAAAAATAAAAAAATTTCATTTTTTTTTTAAACTTTTACGACACAAAAATAAATAGACATTTGCTGCGTGGTGCACTTTGATGTAAGCTGTGTTTCACGCCTAGAAACATTGTTTCTTGTGTTTTTTTCATTCGAAACACATTTTGCACATGCACCCCATTGCCAAACGGGTTATTAGTCCAAGGATATCTCAGATTCTCAGCTCGGTCCAAGCGTCCAAGTCTTTATCTACTTCCAAGTTCCAAAGTTACTCTTTCACCTCCTAAAACGGGTCTGTAAAACCTCCCTCCGTCTCTCTTCACTCTCCCCTAATTCTGCTTTCTTCACTTCTCCACTTTACTTTTGCAAAGAGGCGCCTTTTAACGCTGCACTGCATTTGCCTGCATCTATGTCTGTCTTCTTCATCTAGCTGATTTCCTTCCTGCGTTGTTCCAGGTCAAGAACCTTCTCTCTTCCTTCTCTTTTCTTTAATAATAATCAGCATTGTTAGAAAGATTACTGATTTCCCATGTTAATTTTCTGTAAATTTTGTTCAGTTAAGAATTGGAAATGAAATGGGAATTTCTTTTTCTTTATAAAAAAACAAGAATTGGAATCATACAAGAAATGGGGTGGGCTATTTTCTGTTCGGGCAACATTATGTTGTTATCGTAGTAGATTTGATTTCATGTAAATTGAATGCTTATTTGGATTGAATCGGAAAGAGAATGGTGTTAATGACCCTAAGTGAAGCATATTTTGATGGAGTTTACGGATTGTTTCTTGCAGTAGGAAGAAGAAAGGTGCAAAGTGAATTATGGTTAATAATACAAAGACTTCGAAGATTTGTATAGTACCTAGCTTTGTAGGTGATTGCCAAGAAATCAAGGAGCTGGCAGAGGTTTCAGGTGCTGTGAATTTTGAGGTTCAGCAAGCTTATGAATCACATAATACAGCAACCTCATTGGGGTTGGATTCGGATTCGGGTTGGGGCCAGCGTTACAAGCTCGGTCCATGTTTTAATTCACCGTCTGTAGAAGAAGATAACAAACCTGTGGCTGCAAGGTTGTCTAAATATTACCCTTCTGAGAAATCTAAAATTTTGGTGCAGAATCACTCAAGTTTGGTTTCGTGGCATAGTTGGTGCAAAAATTCCAGCCCGATTGTTGGATGGCATATTCCAGATGAAAGTTACTGTAATTGGGTAAAGAAGTTGGAAAAGAGACTTGGACAGAAATGGCGAGACCTCAGAATCTATGAAACCATTATGCTGTCAACACGTCTCATTTCCTTTGATGGTCCTCTCATGTCTGCTCTCATGTGTTTTTGGGACAAAAGTTGCAACGCTTTCGTCCTTCCTGAAGGTCTGATGGGCATAACAATGGAGGATGTGGTTGCAATCACCAGTTGTTCCCCAGTTGGCATTGAGTTATCTACATTAGGGACTGACCTGCCAGATGCGAAGAACACTTATCAAGGGATTGGTGTATCAAGTTATGGCAATTTTGTGACTAGATCTATGGCTCTTAGAGATAAAGAACAAGAGGAAATGGCTTTCTACTTGTACTGGATATGCAAGTTTCTTGTTTGCAACCGCTCAGTCATGGTTTTGAAGGGCTTTCAATGCGTGGCTGAAACCATCTTTCATGCAAAGAGTCCATTAGCGCTTGCCCCCTTCTTACTTGGCCTTGCCTATAATTGCCTAGGCAACATTCTCAGATCAGATTTCAGCGAACATGTGAGTGGGCCTCTATGGCTAGTGGTGCTATGGGCGCAGGCTTATTTTAAATCTATTGCAGCTAGGAGCATTGCTGCACAACTTCCAAGCCCAAGGCAACAGCACTTTAATAGCATATACTCATATGGGGATTACATAATTTTCAGCCAGGTGCAATGCGAGAAAACTTTTGAGGAATGTTTCATCTATTTGACTGACAGCAGAAGGAAACGCCAAGGAGAGGAGTGGAACCCATTTCTTAATAGGGAATTTGGTGCTGACTGGTTTCGTACTTTCACACTTCATCAGAAACACACTAGAGATGAAAAGGATGCGTGGAAAGCTGTTCTTGTTGCTCAGGATCTACCAGCATATTTTAGCCCTCCTTCATTTTTTCTTGAACCTTACTCCCCAAACCAGTTTGCCAGGCAACTTGGACACCTTCAATCAGTTCCTGTCCCATTCTACCAAACTATCAACCAACCCTGGCATTCTAGGAACACTGTGGCTCCTAATGTTCTTAAGCATGCAGAGAAGGACTATTTCACCAGAAAATCCGCAATGTCGCATGTTCATCAGATTCATTGGTTCCCATCTTCAGACCAGGCCTTCAATTCTTGGTGGTTATGGTGCTGGGAAAATGTTGCGTCATATCTCTCTGAGGCTCGGAAACATTTTGTTTTGAAGTTTGGAAATGGTCCCGGGAAGACACGTAAGAAACGACGTGCACGTACTCAGAAGTTGCAAAGAGGTATCTTGCAGCTCCCCCTCTTTCAAAGTACATCTTAGAGTTCTATTTCTTGGCTGTCAGTGTTGATTTGATAATTTATGTGGAACAGTTCCAAAACGTAGAGAAAAAATGGTTTCAGCTATTTTAGAATCATCACAAGGAGTAGGAAAAGTAGGGATGGAAGAGGAAGAGGAAGAATCATTGTCATCATCATCTGATGATCTGCCTTCGAATACAGAAGGACAAGGAAAACAAGTAGAAGATGATGAAGAAGAATCATCATCAAAAGAAGACGAAGAAGATGTTGATCTGCCTTTGACAAAGTTGCGACATCAGAAGCCCTCTGCTGATGAAGTGAACTTTTCTTTCAAACTGGTCATTTAAGTTTATGATTTAGTGACTTGGAAGCTGAATTTGAAATTTCTTTGCCTTGACAGAACGACAGGACACTAGAAGAGCATCCATCCTCTGAAGATCTTGTAAACACCGAGCATCATCAGGTACCTTCTTCTTCTTCTTCTTCTTCCTGAAAAAATGAATAAAAGAAACAGCAAAAGCTTTTGATAACAATTTGAGATATAAATATCTTGAGTATTAGCTGAGAAAGCCTTAGATTTCCGTCTTAGGCAACATTTCACTATGTTTTGTATTTGTTCAACAAGATTATCTGGCTCCTGAACACCATTGAAATTGAATTCTATCTGTTATTTCTTTCAATCCTTGCCTGATAAATGTAAGAGCACCATGGCGATCTAAGACGAACAGATGGGAATTTTTTATGTCCTGATTCATTTGGAGTCCAAGATGATCCAGAACTCATAGTCCCCTGCAGCCCTGATCTGAAACTCGTTGCTTTACTCTTAGAATCTTATACAGTCCTTTTGCAGGATGAGGGTGGAGAAAGCGACACCACTCCTCAACAGAACCATGGCGAATCTGTGAACGTTGAACAGCAAAGAAAGAAGCTTAAACAATATATGGACATGTCAATAGAGTCCATTTTCGGGACTAATCAATTGAACAGCATGGAGAGAACTGTTGACACTATCTATCATCATTCAGGTGATGCATTAGAGACCCCCATTCTGGGAGATCTGAAGAAACAACTGACTGGTCTCAAGGATAAGATCCCGTCTCTTTTGTCTTCAATTAACTCTGCCGAAGCTGAACGAGAGTCTCTTCGCAAACAAAACCCTGATCTGCCAACAAAGCTGAGCCAAGTGAAACTGGCATTACAAGCTGACGAATCAAAACTTTCAGAGCTGACAAGTGAAGAAGCTAGACTTGAAGTTGAAATCCGAAAACTAATCGAGAAGAAAGAATCAGTTCTTTCTCAGAAAGCATCAGCTGCAGAGAGTGTTGAGAGGAGAAAGCAGAAAATGGAAGAGCTGAAGGATATCGAGGCAATCATCAAGAAGGCAGAGTACAGTTGTTTCCAAAAGCGGAACGAAATGAGTAAAGTAAATGCAACCATTAACGTGACTTTGATGGATGCCAAAAGGGTTTTGTTCAAGTGATTTGTTCCCCTTTTAGAGCTAATACATGTAGTAAATTGTGAACCTTGTAGTTCTTCTTGCCTTCTTATCATTTTTGGGAATATCAATTGGTGTGCTGTTGTGACCACATCAGTCTTGACAATACAGTAGTTCCATGCAGGACCAGAAACTGAAAATGGTGTCAAGACCTGAAAGTAATATGGTGATCAGAAATGATTACTGAGTTGCCTTCCGGATTCTGTTATTATGTTCTTGAGTTGTTAAATTTGGGCATGAAATGATTATCGACTAATGACTAGGAACAGATTTATCAATGGAATACATATATGACTCTAAATCTAACCTTATCTAATTTTAAATTTGTATAAAAAAAATTATTAACTTAATAAAACTTGGTTGATTTAGTTAAACTTTAAAAAATTAATATGGGGAAATATTTTTATTTTTTATAAAAATAAAACGATTTTATTTTAACAAAAAAATAAATAAAATTCAAGAATTTAAAAAAATTAAAAAATTGTTTTAATGTATTTTTTTAAACAAAAAACATTTTAAAAAATTATTCTGCACCGTTACGTGACCAGACTATCACAGTTGACCTCTCAATCGCGCCGACTTTGACAACCATGAAGGCAGGTCGTCCGCTTCAATAACTAGACGACACGTCAGCTAGAAAATCAGTGATGAGAAGGCGGGTGTGGAAAACACAAAGCATCTATCTGGGTTTCTTCTTGAGAAACAGGAAAGCTTGAAAACCAGAGACAAAAATTCAGGCAATTATGGCATAGCAAAAGAAAATCAATTAATTTGGAAGTCATATTTGGATTGAAGAACGAAAACCCACATGGCTCAAAGCTAAAAGCTGTTAGCTTTCATGCAAAGAAACAATCAAGGAAAGTAACAGAAGACTCTTCTTAAACCTCTTCAATCTCAGGTAGCTTCTCTTCTCTCTTTTTCTTTCCCAGAATTCTTCCTCGTTTGCTAATGCTAATGCTGATTTTACCGAAAGTTGGAAAAATTTTAAGAATTGAATTCATTTCTGACCAAATCATGGTGTTCCAAACAACCTGTTAAAGATTTTTCGTGTGGTGATTTTGTAAAAAAGTTTCGGCTTCAAGATTGTATTTTGCTTAAAGATACGGAAAGAAGAAAGGAATTTATTTCAGTTTTTTTTTTTTGTTTCCAGTTTTATTCACATAGCATTGATAAAAAAAAAACTGGATTTTGCTGAGTATACAGTGCAGTTTTTTTTAAAGGAAAAAAAATTATGCCTTGCAGTGTATTAGTGGTTGATTAGGCATGGATGAGTTACTTCGTCTGAGTATTGGGGGTGCCGCAAATTCGGATGTAAATATCTCGGGTGGAGAAGCTGCTGGTCCCACATCCTTGCCCGCGGATGGTGTTGATCGAAATTTGTTACAGCCACCGTATGATGGGCAGACTTTTGGTAGTTTAGAAGAAATGGTACAGTATTTGCAGTCGTATGCGAAGGCTATTGGGTTTCAATGGAGATATAGAACTTCAAGAAAGAACAAGAGCAATGGGGAAAGATGTGGTGTTCGTATGGTGTGCACTAAAGAAGGAACGAACAAGCCTCGAGGAAAGAGTCCCAAGTATTTTAGGCTTTCAGGGAGGGAAGGGTGTAATGTTGCAATGTCTTCTTCCTTGCAAAGTGATGGTCGGTGGAAGATTAGCAAAATTCATTTGCAGCATTGTCATGAGATTGATTTGAATGCTGTACCGTTACATATGCGACAGCATCTATTAGAGTTGAATGATAGGTCGGGCATTGAGGAAGAAGAAGAAGAGGAAAATGAAGAAGAAGAGGAGGGGAAACCATATGATGGACAGACTTTTGGTAGTTATGCAGAACTGATTCAGTTCTTGTTTTCTTATGCCAAGAAAGTTGGATTTCAATGGAGCATCAGGACTTCAAGAAAGGATAAGAACAGCGGTAAAACTTGTGGTATCTGCATGGTATGTAGTAAAAGCAAGCGGAGAAAACAGCCAAATTCTGAGGGGGAGGGGTGTGATGTTTCACTATGTTCTACCTTGCAAAAGGATGGTCAGTGGAAGATCAACAAAATTCATTTGCGACACTGTCATGAGATGGATCCAAATGCAACTCCCATTCTTCGGCGATGGTATCTACTAGCATTGAATGGTAGGTTGGGTATCGAGGAAGAGGAAGCAAAGGAGGAGGGAGAAGAAATGGAGGAGGGGGAGGGGGAGGGGGAGACAGAACAAGAAGAAGCTGGGAACTCGTCTTTGTCCAATGATATTGATCGTCCTTCTATTGATCCACTGTATAATGGACAGACTTTTGGTAGTTTACAAGAACTGATTCAGTATTTGTGCTCTTATGCAAAGGCTGTCGGATTTGAATGGAGGAAGAGAACTTCAAGAAAGAACGAGAACAGTGGTGAAATATGTGGTGTTCGCATGGTATGCAATAAAGAGGGAAAACGAGGTTCTTTGGGACCATCAATGAAAAAGGGGTGTCCTGTTGCTGTAAATTCTACCTTGCAGAAGGGTGGTCGGTGGAGGATCAACAAAATAAATTTGGAACACTCTCATGAGATTGATCCGAATGTAAGACCATTCCTTCGGCGGCGACATAGATCTATTCCTCCTCAATTGCGGGATCCCCTGGTGTCAAATGATAGGTTGGGTATTGAGGATGAAGAAGAAAGGGAAGAGGAGGAGGAAGAAGGAGCTGTACCTGTTGCCTTGGAGCAACCTCTAGACTCAAGTGGTGATGAGGTGATGACTGCTTTCAACTTGGACTTTAAATGTCATTGCATTTTGATAAAAAAACTGAACTTGAAATCTCATTTGCCTTGACAGTATGATTCACCTTCAATAAATGATGCAATAATGGAAGAGCAACCATCCTTTGAATCTTCCTTTAACCAGCAGGTTCTTCTCTTTCTTCTTTTTTTCTTCTTTTTGCAGAGTAAATGATTTTTCATTAATGAAAGAGAGAATGAAGGCAGACGGGACTAATAAAAGCAACTCCAAGTGTTACGAGGAGACTGAAACTAATGATTAAAAACTTAAGTAATTGAGACCAGAAAGCCAAAGACTAATGGATTGAAAAGGAATCCAATCTTTCTCTTACATGGCCAGATCCTACAAATGCCTTTAGGACTTTTTTGTGAGGCCTTTGATTGAATATCTTTCGCAGTAACACGTCTCCCATTTCACTTCACACAGCATATTTCATAGCAATATTTGCTAAATTCTTGAATTCTGTTGAATGTTGCCCTTTGAAGATTAACTCTCCATGCTTCCATGCTCTTTTTCAGGACCTTATACTTTTATTCTGTCTGTCCCATGTTCTTAGGGAAATATTAGGAGTTTGACTAGTTCAATTAACTTAATACCCTCGAGTAGACATTATTGTCCAATGGAAGCAGCCAAGTAGGACCTTGGCAGAGAACAACAAACAAGATTTTATTTTAACCTTGTTGATAAGGATACAGGAATTTGGGAAAAATATAATTAAAAAAATATATATTTAGGATGAAAGTATATCACATTGAAGTGGGCAATTGCCCCATGAATGTTTTCAAAATGAACAGAAAAGAGTGCATCTGTATTGAAATTTCAAAGCTCTTTTATATTCGATCCCTTCATTATTTTTCTAATCTTTACTAGTACCATAATGAGAAGATAGAAGAAGTCTGAAGTAAATAATGCATATATATATATATATATAGAAAAAGTCTGAGTTGGAGCTAATCTGCCTGTCAACTTTTGGGGTCTTCCTTTTTCTTTAGAATCTCAAGCAGTTCTTTTGCAGGATGCCATTGATGAAAGGGGCACCACTTGTCAAAACAGCCCTGACCTGGCTGGAAATGTTGGACAGCATTGGAAGAAGCTGAAAAGAGATATGGGCAAATTGACGACGTCCAATTCAGACAATATTAGGCAATTGAGCAATATGGAGAGAACTGTTGATGTTCTGATCAGTCAATATTTTGGGGATGATGTAAACACCACTCTTCAAGATGTGAGGAAATTAATCACTGGACACAAGAACAAGGTCTTTCATCTAAGGTCTTCAAAAAAATCTGCTCAAGCTGAATGCAAGAATCTTTACAGAGAGAATCCTGATTTATCAGCAACAATTGACAGAGCAAAACTAGCGTTACAAGCGGAAGAGTCAAAGCTATCTCAGCTCACAGGTGAAGAAGCTAGAATCGAAGCGGCAATCCAAAACTTAATGGCAAAAAAACAATCAGTTTTTTCGCAGAAAGCCTCAGCTGCAAAGAATATTGAGAAGGAAAACCAGAAAATGGAAGAGTTGAAGAACACACAAGAAAAGATCAACAAAGCAGAAAACAGTTTTCGCAAATGGCAGAAAGAAACGAGTTACGCTAACTCTACTTTCATTTCAAATTTGATGGATTCCAAGAGGGTGTTGTTCAAGTGAAATTTTTGGTTCCTTTTGGATGCAACCTTTCCCTTCTTGTCACTTTTTTTTCCTGCTTCTGTGCTGTAGTTATTTAGTACGGAGAACGGAACAGTGCTTTCGACTAGTGAAGTAAGTGCTCGTTTTCTTGTTTTTCTAAGCGCAGTTTTGTATTGTGTGAAACTGAATTTAAAAAAAATTTGATTTTTTTTAAATTTTAAATTAGTTTTTTTAATATTTTTTAATAATTTGATATATTGATATAAAAAATAAATTTTAAAAAATAAATAATTATGTTATTTCGATGTATTTTTTAAAATATTTTAAAAAATAATTTCTATTACACTTTTAAATATGTTTTAACATCTTTAAGATGGGCATACTTCTATGCGTGCGTTTTTATTTTGAATTATTTTAATATATTGATATTAAAATTAAATTTTAAAAATAATAAAAATATTATTTTAATATATTTTTTACAAAAAATTATTTTAAAAAATAATTTATATTACACTTCTAAATAATTTTTTTTTTATAAAGTTTTAACATCTTCCAAATGGGCATGCCTTCACGCCTCTCTCTCTCTCTTAAATGGGCAAACCCGGTGGGATAACATAGAACCCGATCATGTTTTAAAAAATCATGATTTGGTTAAACTCTTAACTCTGATTTTTTTTTTTTAATTTTTTTTTTTAAAATAAATTAACTTGGATTGATCTAACTTAAGCCATATCTCGAACCTGTTGTTTTGGATTGTTTTTTATAAGGGAAATTATCTTTTCTTATTAATACCAATCAAGCCCAAACAAAACCCAGCCCACAAGCCTGTCCCGCGCGCAGCTCCTGGAATAAGCACACAAGTCTAACTTGCGCGGTTCAGTTAACTGCACCCTCACTAAATTTTAATTAACCGCTTAAAGAAAAAATAATCCGTATTTGCAGATTGGATCGATCCAAACCCTACAAAAGCCCTAAATTTAATCAATCGCTTACTCTTTAATCTTTCGAAAATGTTCAAAAAGTAATCCTTCATTTCTTCTCTCCGTCTCTCACTTTTTTTCTTCAATTTTTTCATATTTTTTTCATATTTTTTCAGGTTTTCAAGTGATGAAGTATCGTCACAAAACCAAGTGAAAGCATCAGTTCAACGCAAAATTCGACAAAGCATTGCTGATGAGGTTCGAAATTAAACAAGAAGAAAAACCCATTTTTTTATTTTTCAATTTTGTCATGAATTTTCTCTGAAGTTTGATTTTTTTTTTGTTTTTTCAGTACCCAGGACTTGAACCAGTATTGGATGATTTTCTGCCAAAGAAATCGCCTTTAATTGTTGTTAAATGGTAATGTTATTTTTGACTTGTGTGAAATAATTGATGGGCTTTTGTTGTTGATGAATTTTGATTTTTTTTTAAAATTTTTTATTGTGATTGTAATGCAGTCAGAATCATTTGAATCTGGTGGTGGTGAATAATGTGCCATTGTTTTTTAATATAAGGGATGGACCTTACATGCCTACGCTCCGACTTCTTCATCAATGTAAGCAAAAGTGTTTCTTTCTTTGTCTGAAATGACATTTTAATGATGTTATTACCGTGTGCTTTTTGTTAAGTAGTGATTTTTTAGGTTTGGATTTCTTGATTGATGTGGTTTGTTGTTATTGTTATGTGTAAATGATGAGAAAGTTTTGTATGCTGTCGTAGAAATGCTTAGTCTGTTTGTCGTAATGTAGTGGGTGAAAAATGTGGTTTTTTAAAACAAAAGGTGTTATTGTTGTTTATGAATATGGATGATGGTGCATGCCTGATTTCTCCTTACGTTTTGATTTCCTTTGCTGTTATGGTTTTGGATGCATCTCTAGACTCAAATCTGGTTCAGTTTGCTCTTAACAGCCACTAGTTTTACTGTAAGATTTATGTGGGAAGAAGTGGATAGTTCTGTTCAGGTATTAGTTTTGGGCATTTGGAATGATTTAAAGATTATAAGAAAGAAGTAGTTATGTTATTTTGAATCAGAATGAGAGTTTTTATCTATTTGTCTCTGAACTTGTTAGAGATAGTAACCAGGAAAAGAAAATTGGGCTTTTGGATTATATTTTTTATGATGCTTCAAGATAAGATCTAGTAGCTATTTGTCTCTATGTTTTTTCATTTAGTTTCTCTAATGGGAAGACCTGTCAAATGCTTTTTACGTGTTGTTCTTATGGAAGCTTACATCCTGATGTGCTTTTTTTTTTGAATTGCTGGTTCTACAGATCCAAACATAATGAAAAAATTGCAAGTTGATAGGGGTGCAATAAAATTTGTCCTTGCTGGTGCTAACATAATGTGTCCTGGACTTACATCTCCTGGTGGTGCACTAGATGATGAAGTGGATGCTGAAACTCCAGTGGTATGAAATTGAACTGCGTTGTACTTAGAATGTCTATTCCTGATCAGTTCTTTTCATAAATCATGACATTTATGGTTGCTGTTTCAGTTCTAGTATGCTGCATAGGAGTTCTGTTACTCTTTGCTTTTCCTTGACAAAAATGTGTACATGTATTCCTAATTTGTCAAACTAAATACTTCCAGGCTATAATGGCTGAAGGAAAGCAACATGCCCTTGCTATTGGCTTTACAAAAATGTCAGCAAAAGACATGTGAGTTATTTTCTAACCTATTCAAACTCGATATTTCAATTTTGTGGGCGGTGATCTGGGCTCCAGGAGAGTGATGGAGTGATTTTGACCATGCTATAGTTTTCTATTTTCCAAAGTCTATAAAATAAAACAAATACTAAGAGACTTGTAAATCACCACTGATTCTATTGTCTGTTCCCTTTGTTATTGGTATATGCTATAACTAGAAGCATTTCTTTGATTCACAGAAAGTCAATCAACAAGGGAATTGGCGTGGACAACATGCATTATCTCAACGATGGTCTTTGGAAGGTAGGTCATCATAAAATTTTCAACTCTTTGTTCATCCAAATGCCATGTTGATCTGGTTTTATGTAAATAAATAGCAGGGCAATTTCTTTATGAAGGGCCGTTAAGATAGACAAAATCCATCCCTTTGAACCTAATTTTAAAGTTGGAGCAATTTTATGACATGAAGAGAACTTGAGATTCTTGCGCACTGTATCACTTGTGGGGCTTGTTTATATATATATATATATATATATATA
>Ga0307510_10001119_pt1 | contig 28695 bp, 32 predicted proteins | sample 12_EM_MG_FD_207224 | JGI IMG/M metagenome (GOLD analysis project Ga0307510, IMG submission 207224) | Populus trichocarpa ectomycorrhiza microbial communities from riparian zone in the Pacific Northwest, United States - 12_EM | ecosystem: Host-associated > Plants > Roots > Unclassified | place... | reverse complement strand
TCTATCCCCAAATTCTAGAATTCTGTGGACAGCTACCAAATATCATCAAACATCCACCTGTCAATGGTTGTCACTCTAACCGATGTGTAGACCTGAACTCTGAGCCGGTTTTGTGTGCTGTGTGACTTCTCCATCCAGGATCTCGTTCCCAACACCCATGCCCCCTGTTGCCACCCATTTCGACTCTCATGCTTTGCGTTCGGTCGTCGAACATGTTTTCATGCCCCCGATACTTCCCCAGGCGCACCCAGGGAGCCGGGCAGAGCGGAAAACAAACGAAGCGCTTTGTAGCAACCTCATAAATGCTGCCCGAGACTTTGCAGGAAGTCTCCCCCCTTCAGAAAGTCCTTTATGGAGGAAAATGATAAAGATGATGGAATTGGCTCTTCGCGCTGTAAGGGCCCCGTTTGAAGCGGTTGACCTGCAGCGTGTGTTATCGGATATGGCCATTGGAGGTACGTACAGACGGATCGCACTTTTTTCCCAACCTGATTTGACCATTCTCCGTCAGACGTATTTTGCATGCATATCCGTGCACAAAATGCTGCTCTCATTGTGCGCAGGCCTGCCACCACCGACTTCGTTCAATTCGAGGTTTTCGAAGTCGCGCCACGTGTCACCGCCGTGATGGCAGCCGAGGGAAAGCTCCTTTGCACTTATCCAGGACCAGCAATCCAGGTGCCCCTGGATACTTTGAGAGACGAATGCTTTCTCCGGGAGCTCTCCTCGTTTCTTGTCCAAATGGATGTTGATCGCTTGGATGTCACTCCGACCACTTCCTCGGCAGAATCCGTTCATCCCAGGTACATATCGGAGTTATTGGTGGGAATTCTCAGGGGATACGGACAACCGGCGATTGTAGACCGCGTAACCAAACGAATAGGCGACGAAGTTCTCAGGGACGGTGCGGCGCGCCAGCCCTGGAGAAGATCCTCATTATGGCTTATCCTCAAAGTCACCCTTGAGTCCTCCCTCTGCGCCAGCAATCTTTACAAACCCTTCATCCTCTTCTTTCACGCCCATCTTTTACGTATTTGCGTCCGCCGAAATTTCGCAAGTGAGGTGCTCTACGCGATGAGGGTCAAAATGGCCCGGCGTCTTTCAAAATTGGGAACTGCCGTATCAGATCACATCGGTCAAGTTGTTTACAATACCGCAAAGGAAACCGAGGCACTTCTTTCAAAGAGATGGACCGAATTCCAGGCTATTGGATCGACCAGTCCTACATTGCAACTCGAGGGACTTGATTTTGTCGCAGATACACACATCACCCTTGCCAAGTCATTCCAGGACCTTACGAATGTGCTTCACCCTCCCCCGAGCCCCTTTTCACAAGTGCCGTTCATTCGCCTCGATAGTTCCCGCCTCTATGAAGTACACGACTTCACTCGATTTATGGATGGCCGATTCGAGAATGCTATTTCCGAGGACCAGCACATCGCCATTGCGGATTTCGAAGTATCTGTAGAGAGAAATTTGGAATCTTGGGTCACTGCATCCAAAAGCAATAGCTCTTCTTCGAGTGTGATTGCTTCGTGTATTCAGCAGTATTATGCTGGTGCGAAAGATCTTTATGCAGCCAACCCCGAAGATTGTTCCATGATGATTCTGACCATCATGGATCTTTGGGTTGCTCTGGATAGACTCGCAATCCAGGAGTGTCCCTTACTAGGAGAGTATCCTCCCGAAATCCCTTCCAACTTCCTCCACCCTTTACTCCTTCATCGGTCGTCTGCCTTGAAACGTGCCTCGCATATCGAAGAGTACCTACGTCGACGACACCAAGCAGCTCTCGAGGTTCCATCCGTTTTCTCAAACAACGTTGAACATCATTCCTTCGCCGTGAAGTACTTTCGTTCTTCAAAGAGATTGCAGCATCTCTATGATAAGATAAACACGCATGCCCAGCAAGAGCGGGTGGAGAAACACGAAGAACTGGCTTCTTTGAATCAGGAATCGCATACACGTTCGATGCGGGCTTCTATGCTGGAACATGGGCAATCGTACACTTTGGGAACTGCAATGCACAGCACGAATTGCGAGAAATGCAAGCTGGAACGTCTAGTGAGAGATCAGACCATCAAAGTTCATGAATGGCCACTACCCCGCTCGACCCAGCACGCCCAGTTCGTGGTGTTTGAACTGTCTCCACCCCGCGCGTTTTCTGCATGGCGTGGAATAACTTACATGATTCTGCGCGACATCGGCATGCCTTCAGTCACCGATCCAGAAGATCAGCCTAAATTTTTTATGGATTCTTTCTCTGGCCTCCAGCAATGGGTACAGCATCCAAAATACCACCGAGTGACTATTGGGTCGACTACGAATTCGTATTTCAAGAAGGTAGTATTCATTCCTGCGGTGGAATCGTCTGTCTTCGTCGAAAATGATTTATCTTTCGGGCTGTGCGACGTCAAACGTACATCCTGGGTAATAGGGTCGTTCTCCGAGACCAGTGTCTCAATGTTGTGTATACCTCCCACCCCCAAGTCAAGCCCATACAGCAGCCTCCATTTTGCTGTATGCGGAGTTCAGCACTCGCCAAATAGGACCATTGCCTCTCAGGTCGATTGTCCTGACGACATCAACCCTCATGAATTCATAGCGTTTTCCGGCTTGCGCAGCGGCCCACGTTTGCAATGGTTAAACATAGCAAGGGAATTGGCATCACCCTCTCTCTCATTTAGTCGCGAGGAAGTCCATACTTTAATCACCCAAACGGCCTGGCAACTTGGACCCTTGTCAAATGGCGCCCGCGAATGGCACATAGATCTCAGCATTCCTAGCTTCGGAGAGGCCCTCCTACGCGAGTTGAAGTGCCTTCTTGAAAAGATAAGGGCTAATTGGCTAGAGGAGGTCACAGTACGAACTATTGGTGCGTGGGGTTCCTCTGACTCGGACACTGCCCCTGTCTCATTCGTCCCAAGCTCTTATCTGCAGCCGTCTTTTGGCCTCGGGAACGGATCCGGAGGTTTGTAGATGGACGTGTGCACTTTTGCGGGAGGCTCGAAACGTAACATATCGATGGATAGGTGAAGTGTCTGCGAGGTTAGACTCTACGCAAGACGAAGCATCCCGCGCAGGCCTGCGACGCCGGCTATGTATGCTCGCCGCGACTTGCTTTTCGACTTTCGATGTATCCTTGGAACACATCCCCGCTATCCTCGCTGGTGAGGAAGACGTCTCTGTCGCCATGCAATGCGCGGTTATTGTCCATGATAACACACTGTCCTCTCTCTCAGATGATAGCTCCCTTTATCTTACTCGGATGCTAAGTCGCCATCGCCGGCTACTACATAACCTGGAGCCTATTTTTAGCCAATCGTTGCCGTATGTTCTTGGGAAAGCCAGGTTGCTGCATTCGGATGCCTATGATCATGCTCTTGCACGCTTGTGGCTAGGCTATCATCATGACCGGGGATCCTTATCGAGTTGGCATGCGCTTCCCAAACCGATTTCTCGGTGGATATCCCGTGTAACAAAGAGCGGCCAGGAAATACACTACGACCTCCTAACAGGCGAACTACTTATCGGTGGAACACGATTGGGAATTCTTCCCAAAAAGATAATGGAGCACCCCATTTACGTGAGCATTTTCGGAACGGTGAGTCACCAATGTTTTTGTCCTTTCGAACATTTCTTGAGCTGTGCTTTTAGAGGACTTTCGACGTGGCGCCCGCTGACATCCCCGGAACTGATTATATGACACGATCCACTATGTCTGGCTATCAGGTGAAGAACTATCGTTGTCTAACATTCTTTAATTAATACATCCCGGGCCCAGGTACTATTTTCGTGGAAGAATGGGGATTTGATATTGCAAGCGCGGAAGCCAGGAAATCCGCAAATTTTACAGCTCATACCGCGGTCCATGCTTTTGGGAGATTTTTCTAGATGTCTTGTCGACGAATACACCCACTGGCTCAACCTAGCCACTGGGGAGTTGGAATTCCGTCCAGCTGGATCCCCATGGACCCCTAGTCCATCTAACTGGCGGCTCTACATTCGAAAACGGGGCATTTGCCCTCGTGCTATGTTCCTGGAGCGTTCTCAAGATAATTCCCCGATACGGGCCATCGACATTCATTCGAATACCTTTAGTGTGGTGTCCGACCTATTGTCCCCATTAGAATCCCCGGCACATATCATCGTGACGCATGCCGCCCAGACCTTGGAAATTTCCCTCCCACGGTTGCGTCTATCTTTCTTTGTCAACACAAACTTGGAGCTCGAATGTCGAAGCATACCTGGTTATGTTGTTGATAACAATCAGTCGTGCCGCACGATGTTCGGCCTCAAAAACAAACTTGTCTTATGTCCCAGTCCTACCGGCTCCGAAGAGCCTGTATTGTCACGACGAGTTATAATTCCGCAAGGGGAGATCTCTTTTGCGAAAAATGGGGACTTCACTAGCGTTTCCATAAACACCGACGCCGGGCAGCATGTTCGTTGGCATGAATACACGATCGACACTGATCTCCGACACCTCACAAGTAATACAAGTTTGGGTAGCAAGCTGTATCAATGTTATTTGCATGCGCTCACGAGTTTCTGTCTTCCCGATCCATTGCTTGGTCACACGGGAACAGAAGAGGCTTTGTGCATATTGCGAAGCGCCGCTTGTAGGTCCTTTCAAAGACTCGATGTCCAAGAGGGAAAACTGCTAGAATTGATTGGCAACTTAACGCCAATCAGAGTTTACTATTCACGGCATCTACAATCGATGGCCACTGTAAAGTGGAACGACCTCCCAGCGCTGTCCCAACACCATGACTTCTTCCCCTCTGTATGCTCCCTTCTTGACCATGCTCGTGCGTTGGAAACCCTCTATGATCCACCCACTACCTTTAATACCCCCGATCGCAATCAAACGCTGTTGAACCGGGCGGCCTGCCGAAATAAGGTATACTATCCATCGGATATGCACACCCCAGAGCAGTCATCGTCACCGTCCCTAAATGACGTCGAGTACTTGTCAAGGGGTGTTTCCGATCAAGCTGCTGAACATGTGGCCTTCCGAACTTCATGGTCGTTATGGAATGTGCAGCCTTCTCTTGACCATACAACGCCCAAACTCTGGGATCTCATGAAACCATGGGATTCACTTGGCCCTGCTCCACTTGGCCCTGCTCGTACCGAGATCTCGTTGCGTTACAGTGCATATTGGCTTGAATTTGAAGCGACACGAGACTTGCTCGTGATCTGTGACCTCATCCGCAACTCCGCGACGCAGAACTTTCGAGACCTGAGGATTGAATTGTCTTTCTCCCTTTCAGCCGCAGCCTACAGCATGTCCAAGTATTCGAACCTCGTCCAATTCATAATTATTTTTGCTCTGGACGAACGTTGTCATAACCTCATTCCCCCACCAGACCATTTTTATACACTGTCAGACGGACTAGCCCCAGAGCTCACTCGTGTCGAAGGCTTATTATCCAGATCTGCCCAATCCATGTCCATAACCATTCCTCATCATATCCAAACGAACGGAAGAAAATCTCAGGGCGTAGAATCGCTGGGGGCGGAAGACAAGCCCTTCATCTCGAGAGAAACATCAGTGCTTGCTGAATCGATATTACGTCATTGGCCAAACTACCAATCCGTGTATTTCCCGACAATGTACTTCGACAAATTGGATTGCTGTCGACGCATCGAGGAATACATCCAGTCTATTTCCCGAAATATGCGACTTAGAGAGCACCTCCTACAATTGCAAGACATCCTGCAACATTATAAGAAAGTCCCGATACCCACCGCCATGCCACATGTAATTTCACCGCAATTCGTCATCAACCATCCAAAATCACCTTCGTACTTGCTTCGAGACGTATTCATTTCCCGCGCCAACATCCCAACGACGCCTGCAGACGAGGAGTCCTTTCAAGGTTGTGCTATGCTTCCCATCGTAGGTTCCATAGCAACAGAAAGCGCCTTACCACCGGCTAGTTTGGCCGGTCTTGAAACCATTATCGAAGAGCTTAAGCAATCCCGACAGCCCTTGCTACAGTTGTACGGAAATGAGTTGAACAAGAGTCATCGCGAGCAGTTGGGACAGAACGACTCCCAATTTGTGGGAGGTGCCTTCCCCTTGCACGAGTTCTTGCTCAACTATCACCACGAGTGTTCCCAGAGGAAAAACCAGTCTTTTTCAGAAATTTCTGCAGCACTTTCACCTTCTCAAAATGTAGAGGAAGTCAGTCAAATTGCGGGCCTCTGGCCCCGGATTACACCTCGATCCATCCTTCGTCAGTTGGCCCAGGACCGCATCAGCACACTTCCCAATCAGTGGAAATTAGTCATTATGCGCTTCGCCGTCTCATTTCTCAAATATCAGCAATCTCTACGCCTTTTGGAGCTTTTCTCGAGACAAAGGCATGAAGAACTCCTTTGGGAAATCGAGGCAATCCGCCATGACGTATTGGTAGAATCTACTCCCGACTGGCTGTTAGTCCAGGTTCGTTTGTTTCCTTGCTGTAAAAGCAATTATGCTGAGATGCCTCCGTGAGTAGATAGAAGCAAATCTCGTGGCTCGTCCATTCCAGGTGGCCATCACTCGCGAAATGATCTCCCCAACCTCTAAACACAATAGAACGCTCCAACTCAATATGGGTGAAGGAAAGTCTTCTGTCATAGTGCCTCTTATCGCCTCGACCCTCGCCAACGGCGCTGATCTTGTGAGAGTCGTGACTCTCAAGCCCCTCTCAAACCAGACGTTCGAACTACTCGTTGGCCGGCTCTCTGGTCTGGCCAATCGACACATTTTCTATGTTCCGATCTATCGCGGTCTTCACATTAATACCTCGCTGATTAAAACCATCAAGGGTATCTTTGAAAGATGCGCCTCAGAGGGTGGAGTTTTGGTTGTCCAGCCCGAGCATATACTTTCTCTAAAACTCATGCACATCGACGTTCTCCTCGAGTCACACGGCAATGACGAAGCACGTGAGACAGCTGATGAACTGGGGGCATTGCATGACTGGCTGACCAACGTATCACGCGACGTGCTTGACGAGAGCGACGAGATTCTCCATGTGCGGTATCAAGTTATCTACACTGCGGGAAAACAATTGCCTGTCAACGATCACCCTAACCGATGGATTACAATACAACAGGTATTCGGCCTGTTGCAAACACATGCTATGGAATTACGTGCCAGTTATCCCAAGATGTTGGACATTAACACAACACTAAAGGGATTTCCGATTATCCACGTACTCGATCCTGCCCAATTTCAGCGGATATCCTCGCGTATCATCGATGATGCTCTCGAAGGGCGACTGTCTACCCTCCCAGTCGGTATTCTCCCATCACAAATCCACGCAGCTGCGCGCCGCTTCATGACTCAGACAGAGGTCTCGGATGTGGATCACGTTTTGATTCACTCCTACTGCGCGGAAACGACATTGTTCAATGGGATACTTCTACTCCGTGGACTCTTGATGAACGACGGAGGGATTCTTGGTTACGTGCTCAAAGAGCGGCGATGGAGAGTGGACTATGGTCTTGACCCCAGCAGGACCTTGTTAGCTGTCCCGTATCGTGCCAAGGTCCGCTATATTAACCTAGAAACGGGGGGTCGCTAACTATGAAAGCAGGACGTTCCAAGCCCGAGAGCCGAGTTCGCTCATCCAGATGTTGCGATCGCGTTGACTTGTCTCAGCTATTACTATGGGGGCTTAACAAAGGACCAAGTACTTTCATGCTTTGATTTGCTGACCAAGCTCGATAATCCGGAGATGGAATACGATCACTGGGTCGAGTTGGGACAAGACCTCCCTGTGGAACTGCGCCAGCTTAATGGGGTGAACTTGGAAGACGAAACGCAAATGGATAAGTTCCTTGTGCCATTGTTCTCGAGGAATAAAGGAGCTGTGGATTTTTACCTATCACAAGTCGTCTTCCCTCGAGCTGCACGAGAATTTCAATCGAAACTTCCAACGTCCGCATGGGATCTAGTGGAACACAAGACGAACATTACGACAGGTTTTAGCGGCACAAATGACAACCGCTACCTCTTACCTACATCGATAACACAGGAAGATCCTGATTTTGTTCTCGGTACAAACGCACTCGTCTTAAGGCGTCTTCTTCAGCCCGAGAATGACCACTACGAGTGTGTCGCAAGAGATAATGGCAGCCGGGAGCCTGCGACCACTTTCTTGAAGCGTCTGGTCAAGCATGATCCCGAAATCCGGGTGCTATTGGACGTAGGAGCTCAGATGCTGGAACTTCAAAACAGAGAACTTGCGCTATACTGGCTCTTACTTCGCCCGGATGTCTCCGCAGCCATCTTCTTCAACGACTCGGATCATCTCACCGTGATCACCCCGGATGGAGCAACGGAGCCATTCATATCGTCCCCTTTCAACAGGCAACTCGATAAATGCGTTGTATACCTCGACGATGCCCATACTCGAGGAACGGATCTCAAGCTTCCCCAAGGAATGCGCGCGGCGGTTACGCTTGGCCCAAAGGTCACTAAAGATCGACTGGTACAAGGTAAGGTCTTGGACAACCGAAATTGAGACACCAGACTCACTAGACGGGAGCACAGGTTGTATGCGAATGCGTCAGCTGGGGAAAGGCCATTCTGTGATGTTCTTTGCGCCGAGAGAGGTAGACCACCGTATTCGGGGTCTCATTCCAAGTTGTATGGCTTCTGGCGGTCGCATTGGGGTGCTAGACGTTGTACGCTGGGCCATTCATGGAACTTGTGAAGACATCTGTCACCACCTCACGTACTGGGCTCATCAGGGACTCGACCACCACAAGCGTTTCGCGGCATACAAAGAATATAAATCAAGTCGGGATTTGGCAGTTCTTCGAAATGCTTGGCTTCAACCCGAGTCGCAGACGTTGGAAGAAATGTACTGGATTGCGCCAGGCACCAAATTGTGTCATGAGATACACAGTGTTCCATCACTCAGTGGACGGATCGAACAACTTGGCGTTACGAAACTGGTTGATGGCAGGATGGCAGAAGAGCAAGAACGCGAAGTGAATCACGAGATCGAGCAAGAGATTATCACCTACATATGGCGCCCCCCAAGGGTTGAACCAGCAGAACATGTCATCCACCCCGACATCCTCGACTTCGTTCAGACAGGGAAAGTTCCGGAGACCTCGATGCACATATCCCCACTCTTGGCTCCACTCAACATGGTCAAGGCCTTAGACTCGACGGCCGATTGGTCCCCTTCTCCACTTGCCACGACAGATTTCATGACGACAGTCCTCCATTCCGACAGCATGGGACTAACAGAATACCTCCGCCCGGTTAACTGGATTCTTTCTAGTGGGTCAGGGAAAAAAAGCGCCGTCGTCGTAATCAGTCAGCACGAGGCAAATACGCTTCTTCCTACCATCCGCGAGAGCAACACAGTCAGGCTACATATATATGCAACACGAGTGACATACTCTATGCGGTCTTTCTCGGATCTCACGTTCTACTCTGTTCCGGACTCACAGACAGCACGGTGGTCAGCACCTGCACACGTTGGAACGTTACTGAATCTATTTTCAGGACAGCTCTACTTTGACAGCAGAGAAGAATACGAGAGGGTGTGCGGGCTACTCGCACTATCAATAGCACATCCTGGAGCAAAATACAGCGAGGTAGATGGGTTTGTGCCGCCCATGTACCGCACGGGGATGAGCTCTCCGTTTACAAGAAGCAGGATATCTATATTAAAGACACTGATAGGGCTGCGACGGAAAGGCAAGGGTTACCATTTGACGCATTTGGGGCAAGTCTTAAACGGTAAACCGTTGAGTGAGGAGATTTTATTGGGCTTACTGGATTGATTATACGTAGCACCAAAACAGGTACTTGTATAGGTTGCCACTGTAAATACTGTAGTATAAATTATAAAAAGCCGCGAGGTTGACTCGGAGTTCGGAGCACGTGGCACGCGTAAAAATGCGCAGGAAACGTAGTGGGTAAGCACAGGCTCGAGAACAACGCCAGGGAGAATTTTACGTTGCAAGGACGGGTGGTATTTTATACATCTGAGTGCCCGGATAATGTGTAAAATGTATGAGTATCCGTCTGGGATCGTAGACACCGTGACTGTAGTTCATAAATGGAGGTCAGCAGTCGTTTGGGGATGGGTTTCGAAGAATAAAGCTGAATCAATGGCTTGAAAGTATAGGCGAATCAGAAATCAACTCATTCAACGTATGTGATTCAATACAACGCCGGCCCTTCATGGCTTCATAGCTGAGAGTTTCTCGATATGGGCGGTGTTCAGTTTACGGTATCTATAACCAAGTTAGTGGGACATACAAATGGCACAGACAAAACATTACCTGCGTGGCCATCATCTGCCAGGCTGATGTGTCTCGTATTGTCGAAGACATGAAGTGATTCAAGATTGGAGGTGACAGATCAGGCGGCCGAAGGTAAGACTCGGCGCCTTTCGGATGGCAAGGGAGAAGCAACCTGCCTGTTGAGGTTTATGTGGTGGTACCACAGCCTGCCCGAACTTTCAAGGCTACTGACGAGTCGTTGATGCATGCCGGGCCAAGAAAAACCCAAGATGTCGCACGGGATGGAGGCGGTGTGTGACCTGGGCCATGGGCGGACTTTAGGTGGACATCGTAGTACTCATGGGGTGTTGGTCTTCTCACGCACAGCCGTGCAACGACAGCACGTTGAACGGAGTAAATCAATTACTCACCCAACATATGACCCAACATGATGCAGGACTTAGTAAATTTGGTCCAGGGAGAGTTGCTGATTCGGACACGAACTGAGCAGGAAAGTCGAGTCGGATTTGTGCGTGCTACGTATTGGTAGGATGGTGTTACTCGCAAACCCAATGAAACAAAATCCTCTGGGTGGGAGATATCAAGTGAAGGGAATCTGCACTGTATTCGAGCACCAGCCAGGTTGTTCACCGCGATCGACCACGAAATGGGACATCCACAAGCACTATGCTATGCTATCGCTTCCAATGTCTCCATTGAGGTAACGCTGTTCCCGCGAATGACCTATTTGCGACATCAACAGACATACTTGGCAGAAAACCTGGGATCACGCAACGTACGATGGTGCCGATTGGATGCCTTTGTGCGGGAGTGGTCTCCTCTTGGGCATCATCGATGACTAGATTGAGGAAAAGGTCGTAACCGCGCAATATCCCGCTGACCTTGCGGCCGCCCTGCAAATGGACGAACAATTTCTTGTCCATAAACTAAGAACGCAAAGGGAATTAGTATGAAGGGGGAATTGGCCAGATACAGGGGCGAAGAAACCTTTTTGAGTTCTGGCTGAGACGCTTTAGACATTGTCGTTGTCGATGTCAAAGGTGGATAAAGCCGCGCCACCACACTGCACCGCTTTTGGCTCATGCTCTCGTCATCAGTCTCTCGGCTTCCGTAGCTCACCTCCATCCGCAACAACCTCTATCGTCAGAACATTTACTATCTAATTCCATCTACTAAGTGCTGTATCTCATCGTGGTTTCCTGGTGTGTCCCTCCATCTCCGTCTCGAAATTTTCCAAAGCGCTTAAGATGACACGTTTGGCAGAATACTTCTATCGATCCATCATGGCCTCACTCTCCATTCCCCCCCCGGCCGGCCCCCCTTCTACCCGACTAGACTGGATACACACCGAAGACCGTGGTTCTACTGTCCGCAGCGAGAACAAAGGTCGCGGTGGTGCAAGCAGAAGCGACCGTGGACGAGGGGGGCGAGGGGGACGACGTGGAGGTACCATCACACGAACGGGCAGGGGCCATACAGAGAAGAGCTCCAATGCATCATCTGCTAACCCCGGTCCCACAAAGTCGGCCCCTCCGATCGCATCTACCCCTTCGCATACTTCTACCACGAGCACGAGCAAGAACTCTTCGTCTTCAGTCACCCAACCACCGCCTGGTGTAGACCCCCCCGGAAAACCCAAGGCAGGTTCTCGACGTGCTCAACAACAAGTGGCAGATAAACTACCTTCATTAACGATAGAACCGGCGTCCCCGACCGTCATGTCATATAGCTCCGGACCACAATCTGCCTCTACCACCTCTAAACTATCCACACGGCGCCGACGATCACACAACAACAACAAGCATTCTGTGCCTACGATATCATCCGAGAGCTTGACAGTAGAAGAACTTGCATCCGTTGTGAAGGCGCGCACGGCACGCTCAGGACCATCATCCCCACATACCAAGGAGTCCCTGTCCAAGAACACTCCACCGCATCTCTCTGCTGGTCCCACCGTGACAAGTTTCTCCACAAAGGCAAACATCGATTCGTTGGTAGAGCACGTCCGGGCGTTGGCCATGGACCCCAGGCCTTCTACGCCCGGCAGCCATATCGATTGGGCTGACGAAGACGACAGCCTTCCCGATCTTGATGATTGGGGTGTTTCAACTAGCACTGTCGCATCAGCCGAACCCAACACCAGCACGACGACCAACGCTGAGAAGGCACAGGTGCAGCTCATGTCGCCTATTTTGGACGACTCGTTGAAGCAGCTTCCTCAAAACTTTGACAAGTCCACTTCGCCTTCTGTTGGCTCTGGCTCACTATCCCCTAATATCGCGAATCGAGCGCCAGCACCACTACTAGCGAATGGAGTAGACGGTGGCGATAGCCCTGATGTCAAAGTCAGTTCCCCAGGATTGACTGAGCCACCGTCTCAGTCAGATCCCCTTTCTCCCCCCACCAATTCGCATCATCCTGAATCTCCCCTCCCCTCTTCGGAGCAAGCGCCGCCGATCGCCGCACCCTCTGGGCTCACCCCACCACCCCTTTCCGACTCAACCTCTGAGCTGCCAGCACGCACCCCTTCTGTCTCACCACCGCCCATTGAGTCAGGCAGAACCTCGGCCGATTCCATCCATGCCCCTAGCCACACTGCGCGGGCACCGTCTGAGGCATGCGACACAGAACCAGAAGCCGACGTCAGCACAAAGGGTCTTTCTGCATCTATCCACGCCCACGCGCCCGCGCCCAAATCAAGCGAGTCCGAGTCTGGTCCCCCTGAGCGACCACGCGCTGTTCCCGTGCCTCGCAATCCCACGCATGGCCGCTCGCACACGCTAGGCCGCCAACCGCCGTCCTCCGCCGGTGCTAAGCGCGGCTTCTTCTCGGGCTCGTCGACGTCTGCAGGGGTTGCTGGTGCCAAAGGGCCACATCACGGGCGTACGCAGTCATCCCCTGCGACCCACCGTCGACAGCATAGCCATAGCCGTCCGGTTATCACGATGGATGCCAAGACAAGGATTGCGAAGTCACTAGGAGCACTACTCCCCAAGAGGGAGGTCACGGCGACGAAGCCGACAACGTCATCCGAATGATAGTTACCACCCTCTCACACCTCTTCTCTCGTAACCCACTCAAACTCTCGCTTCGAAGTCTCAAACATTATCCCCATTACGTTGTCGTCCCTTGGACATATCCTTCAATTCGTGTCTGATACCCTGCTGCTTCTTGTGCCATTTGATTTGCTGCTATTGGTTGAGTCATTATGTACGTTTGATTAGCTTTCGACTCCACTAAATTTGAGGGGGAAGGAGGTGGGCGTTTCCAACAAATCTGAATTGTAATCTCAGACCACAATAATAAACCTGCTCCGTGTTGCGTGTTGTGACCACGTCTCTACTACCCGGAACTGAAGTAAGACAACTCGAGTCCGAACGATTTGATCGGTTTGGCGCCACTGGACAGATCAGATGCGATGCCCAGCCCGACCAGAACGTTTTTCAATCGGCCTTCCCACAGTAGTGCGATTTCCTACATCAATCGAACAGAGAATTAATGCTAGGGTCCCCCACTGGATCATGATGCACGGAGAAAGGAACCTACGTTGGACGTCGAGGCCCGAGCTTTCACAACACCAGTGATGTCGTCACTCGGCGATGTGAACGCCTCCGAAATAGGGGAACCGTCGTCGACCATTCCATCCGAGAGGGGCTTTGACCGAGACCGGCGGAGCCACCACTCAGCCCCCATCGTCCATTCGCTTTCGTAGCTGTAGACATTGAAATCGAACCGCGTGCTCAGGGAGAGATCCCTGGATACCTGCGCGGTGTATGCGCCGGACATATGGCCCATCATCGGGTTGAAGAGTGCGGTGATCGTGGTCGGCGGTTCGGAAATGGGGGAAGAGGGGGAAGAGGAGGAGGAAGAGAACGGGGGAAATGGTGATGGTGATGGTGATGACGGCTCTGATGGTGATGGGGCGTCCGGGAACGTGGTGAATCGAATGCCGGTCGACACTGCCAGACGTCTCGTTGGATTAGCGACCTTTTGCTATATTTCGTGCACAGGGGAACGAGCACGGTGATGAAGGGGCACGGACCTCCTGCGCTCTTCTCCTTGGCACTGAAGTAGACCTCGGCGCCGGCGGAGATTCTGCCCTTGAGCCCGCCTTCCATCGCGTCCTCCTCGTCTATCCTCTTCTTTGTCCCACCGCGGGACGTTGCGGAGCGCTCGGACTCGTCGACGGCGAGGGCGGCGGTGGTGGTGCTCCCGGAGGGTGAGGTCGACGTCGGGGCGAGCTTACCAAAGTTGTGAAGCAAGCGGATGCCGAGCATGCTGTCCTCGGCGCTGTATGTGTACTCGGTACACCAGCGGCCTGTGTCGTGCTGGAGATTGAACATGATGTTGCTCGGCGAGGACGCGGTGCGGGTCGATTGCGACTGCTTGAGGTCGGCACGCGGATCGGAGATGGCGGCGACGAGAGCCTGTAGGGTCGACGATAGCCTCGTGGAGTATAGAGCGTCAAGACGGCTGGTGGGGACATAGAGGCGGCCGTAGAGGAGGTAGTCTGAGTGGGGGACCCGACGGGGGTGAGTCCGTCGCGTTTTGGGGTGGTGAGGACGGCAATTTGTATGCGCACTCACGTACCACGGGTATCGACGCGTTCCCCAGCGAGGAACACTTCCTCTCTTGGAATAGGTATCCGAGGCTGATCGTAGACCTTGAAGCGATCAACCATGTCCTTGAAATAGACGTTTTTCGAATTCTTTAGATCGAGGTCACAAGAGGTGAAGATGTAGCCAACGGAGCCATTTAGCGAGGGAAGAGCATTCATGGAATACGTCGTCTGGAACAACGAGTTTGGGGACTTTGATATGGAGAGATGCAGTCCGCGAGGGACGGTGAAGTCGAGGATGGCTGGTGAGGAAAGGACATCAGAATCGAACAACGACGAGGACAAGTACGAAGGAGGGCGCGTACCATTAGAGGACCTAGTAAAATTGGCGTACAAGTTGTCTTCATTCCATCCCGTAGCCTTGTAGTAGCTACGTAGGACATAAGTCGCAAACGGGTGCATGACTTGACTTGGTTGCCGGGATCAAACTTGCGCCCGACTCGGACAACGACGGAACTGCACACACAGCATGACCACGGTCTTTCCGCTCCCGAGTCCAGCGCTGCCCGAGTTTACGACTTTGCTCCTCAAAGGGCCGTACCACGCCTCGGCGCCCATCCACCTTTGCTTGACTCACCTGGCGAGTCGACCAGGATCGAGGGCCGTGCTTTTGACGCCATCCCGCGATAATTTCGTCGCTGCTTTGCGGGACCTCAACGACGATTGGCTCAACGAATGCGGGGGCTACGGCGCTGTCACGCAAGTTTTATCCCGGGTAGACGTCTTGTCGGTATCCTATACACCTTCCTGTGATACATCTAAGCTAAACATCTGATGCACTCTAGCTACCCCCCCACGCCCGTTCATGCGTCGCTGGCACTCTCGATGCTCAGGCACCCACGGCCTGAAACAGTACCGTCACAGCTGGAAATCCCGTCGCCTTGTCTCCTGTTGCTTCACGAGTTTTCGTCGTACTTCCTTGATGGGGAGAATCTTGGACCGTAATAATACCCTTTAGCCTAATTGTCACGGCATCGAAACGCGCGAGCTGATACGCTACGCTTGAACAGCCACAACCTTGCTTCTTACTTGTCTCTGTTGGCTCATGCGCTTAGTGCATTGAGGTCCCTCTCAGAGCAAGCGTCCCGGTAAGCCACAGCTGTATCGAGCGCTTCAGAAGTATGGATACCTTCCGCAGACCGCACGTCTGCCTCGTCCTCATGGACTCCAGGCTGGACTCTTTCAGTATGCCGGTCTTGAAACCGCCTGTGGATGGGCCGAACGGCGCGGATCTAGACGGTGTCCAAAGCGACTCTTCCTATCGTGTGGCGTTTTTGATGTTTCATTACTTTGAATGGGTTGGCACATTCGAGATCAGTGCGTTTGAGAACCGTTCCGTAATTTCATCTCGAATGCTCATGTGATGAAAAGATGAATGTTCGGATCCGTTCACGTACATGTTGCGACTGCGAGAGACGGTCCGAGGAGATGACGGGGGCGATGTTGTATTGAAATGGAGACGTATTGATGGAGAACGTCGAGTGTTCAACCCGCTCGACAGTGTAATTTACGTTCATCATCAACCGTTCGGTCAGGTCGGTTTAACTTTGCGTAATTTGTAATTTGAGTCATCTCATCAGATCACGGGCTGTGTGTCTCACTTTTTCCGAATATCCCTCATATCAACTACAAGTATGATGCGCTCTCTCCTGTTCGGCGGCTCAATTACCCATGTCCCTCAAAGGGAAATCCTCTGTGCAACTCTCCATGTCAAACCCCACTCACCATGTCCCTTCAAAAAGCTCCCTGACAATCACCCTCACAGAACCCCTGGTCATTCTCCGCACCGCCGATGTTGCAGGAACACACTCTCACTCTCTGTCAGGAGGAGTCGCTCCTGCATCCGCCGTGAGGGGTCTACTCGCCTTGGATCTATCCAAGGCCAGCAGAATTTCAAACATCGAAGTGGAACTAATGGCGATATCCTATTCATCCTGGTCTGAGGGTGCGTCCCGTCTCCATTTCTCCTTTGACACTCTTTTCCAACAGTTTCAGGTCTCGGGACCTCTGAAGAGCGCAAATTCTTTAGCGCTACACAGATATTCTTCCGCGCTGCGTCTTCGCCCTCCACTAGACGGTCTCTCTCAGTGGACCCAAACGGATTCTACGATGCTACCGAAAGTGAACATCATCAACCTCCACCTCCGCCACCCGGTGTAGAGCCTGCTCTACCCGCTCCCGCCCCTCTCTATGATGCCGGTGATCCCCCTCAGAGAGGCGGAATGCGCGTTCGAAGGCGCTCAAGTGCAGACCACCTCGTTTTCCAGCGCGATCCCGTGGCGCATCTCAGTCGCCCACTGGCGCCATCGCCGCTTTCCTTCCGTCCCACAACTGAAGAGGAAACGACAGTCCATACGCCCACTTCCTCTCACTTTGTCGAATCGCCTTCTACCTCAATTTCGTCACTTCCACACGTTGAGACCCCATCAGCTCCTCGTAGGTCCCACCTCCACCTTCTGCTGCGCGGATCGTCTTTACTGAACCCTTCTGATGACAGACATTCAAGCGCGTAGATCCATCGGCCACTCTCGCGCAAGTAATTTAGGGGAGTCCGACTCGTTGTCTCGCTCGTCAAGTCGCCATGAGCGGGGCGTTGTCGCGTCCCCAGGACCGGACGGTCTCGGTGCCAAAATTCACCGATCACATGCGTCCCTAAATTTTGGTTCTATTTTTGGACGTGGCTCGCGCCCAGGCTCGCCGGTGCACGATGAGGGTCGGCCGGAGAGTCCGCAGTCCAACGGAAGGGAACGTGGCCGGGAGAAGGGCGGTGGAAAACGACCCTCTTTATTCCCGCACAATGCTCTAGGCAGGATGGGAGAAGCACTCGGACTAGAGGAGGAACACAAGGAAGTCGGAGACGGTTGGCAGGAGTTTAAGAAAGGTGTGTCGCCTTCCGCATGTCGCTCCTCTTTGCCGGTCTAAACCCAAGGGTAGGGACGTATACGTTCCCCATTTCTTTCGAGATTCCGTCACACATGCCAGCATCGTTGGACAGTGACGGCGGTTCCGTAACATGGAAGCTCGTGGCTAAAGTTCGGCGGCCGGGCGTGTTCACTTCAAACCTCACTACCACCCGCGAGGTCCACGTTGTTTCGATACCTGCTGAGACAGACGTCGAGACGACGGGGGACATCACCATTGAGAAATCTTGGGACGATCAGCTACAGTACCTTTTCAAAGTTTCCGGAAGGGTCTTTCCCATTGGTGCATCATTTAAGGTCAAGATGATGTTCATGCCGTTGGCCAAGGTTCGATTGTATAGACTCGCGATCGACCTAGAGGGTAAATGATCTCCCTTATATGTTGCAATTTACTCTGAAACATTTGTTTTTATTTCCAGAGCGAGTAGACAGCTATGTCGGCGGGATGAACATGACCCGCTCCGTCACTAGTGCGATCCCCCTTCTAGACCTGCATTATGATGACGATACAAAGCCGCTATTGCCGTTAAGCTCCGATGACCCACTTGCTTTTGAGAATTCACCACTTGCTCCCCTTCGGCCCTTGGGTGCCAATGCGTCGGATGTGGTATCGGATCTCTTAGGGCCTGGCCCTTGGCCCATTCGTGCTGTCCTCCGACTTCCGGCTGACTGCGGATCGCTTCACCCGACAAGTCGGAGCGGAGACTGTTCCGTGCACATCACGCATACCCTGCGTTTCACAATGCGTCTCTCGCGGGGAGACGACCCGGCGACGGATTACAAAACAACCAAGCGCAAGCGTTACGACGTCGTCGTTCGTACGCCCGTACACATCCTCTCTGTGCGTTTCCGTTTCTCTCTTTTCCCAAGCCCCAGTGCTGATTGATATATCCTGTATCGCTGTATCCGGAACAGTGTTATGCCCGCGCGGAGTACACCACGCTACCGCGGTACTCTGAGACGCTCGACGAAAGCGCAACGCTGGCGCCGCCTGCGCCTTCATGTCCGTGTGCTGCAGAACGCAAACGACGCGCGCGCGAGGGTGCTGATCGGTCGCGGGTCGAAGCGAGCCCGGTCATCCCCGCTCCGCCGTTCGGCATGGACCCGAGCGAGTTGTTGGAAAGGACGCTTGTGTACGAGCGCCTCGTTTCTGGACACGAGAGCGTGCTGGGCGACGCACCTCCGGCGTACGACGCCGGTCCTCATCCGCATTCGCATTCGCCTCATTCCTCTGTCATATCTGTATGATTTCGATTTCGGAGTCATGATGGTCATTGTACGTGTTGGTAGTGGTGGTGGTGGTGGTATTGTATTCAGCAGATTAGTCAACGCATTTCTTAGAGCTTATAATTTCGTTCAAGTAAAAAGTAATCTGATTGCTTCTTATGATCGGTGCTTAACCGATCTTCCGGGTATTCCACGTTGCCGAGTGCCGAGTGCCGTGCCGGAGACTTGCCTCGACACGCCCCGCCTCCAGTCACAGTCATCGTATCGTGATTGCTGTACAGTATCCCCGATGGGTGAACCAGCTGAACGGGACTCGGACAAGGACACATCCCAGCAAACGTCATCGTCGGAAAATGACTTTCTTTCCAATATCCTCGCGCCTGGGTCGTCCCTAAATCCAATTTTTTTGTTGGTCGTCGACGGCGTCCTGGCCTTGCTCGCCTTGACATTGCTGTCGCTCATCATTGCCACGGGTGGTAACGTCCACCTCATCGCGCTACTTTTTATCGAACTTGCTCTATGGGTGAGCATAAAATGGTGAGTAAATGAAGTCTCTAGACTAGACTCCTTTGTTTATGATCAATATGCAACGACTGCATACTGTCAGGTTCGTAAGAGAATTACAACAGACAGCGGCGGTACAGGATCCTAGCAACACATCACAAGATACAGGCTCAGAGACCAAAAAGTCTCAATGATAATACCACCCTACTCCGAGTCGTGCGGTGCGGCAGCTCTCGACACACAGAGAGAGAGAGGGAACCCCCGGATGGGTCGTCATCTCCTCAGCCTATCCGTAGATTCGTACCACTGCTTCGTCTTCTTTGCGCTCTCTTGCGCGAGCAAAAATACTTTACGTTATTGTATTTGTTTTCACAGCGGGAAAGGAAACGATGTCAGCACGCTCATCTCGGAAGGGGGGGAGGGGACGGTATATAATCGAGTGCTACGCACGTTCTCGCTCGGTCACCTCGAGACCCTCCCTGAACATCAGCGCTGCGTCGCCGGATTGACCACCTGCTCCTGCCAGCGCAGGGCCAAGCGCGGCGAAATGCTGCGCCTGATCTATGACCTCGACGAGACGGTTTCGAAACGTCTGTGGTAGGGGGAAAAAGGAACTCAGTCAGTCAGTCTGGACCAAATCTCGTCTACATAGCGTGTACACGCGCGCGGAACGCGCCTTTGTGAGCAACTCTGCCATCTCGTTGGCTGGCTCTTCATCGAGGCTGCGGGGTAAAGGTGATGGACAGGGCGACGGGGTAGGAAGGGGGTGCGTTAATCAGAAAACCGAGTAGTAATGCGGACGGAGACGAGTGCGAGGACGACACTGACAGTCGCATGATTATCTTTCCGAACCCGTACCAAAGACCACCAGCGCCGACCAAGGCGGAGAGCCTGACGCTCTTAGCCTCGGCATTGAGCGCGTTCCGGACGCGCGAGCCGAACGGAGGCGGGACGGTAAAATCCGCGTAATCCCTGCAATGCACAGAGAGAGTGGGGGATGAGAGTGAGGGGTGGGTGAGATGGCCGTCGTGCGGTGGTCGCTCCCTCGACGCACGAATAGATGAGAATGAAGGCGAGCCAGAGCGGGAGTTGGACCTTGCTTTGAGCTTTTATCTGACACGACGACAAGCGGTTGCATGTGAGAAGGGGGGAGAGACGCGTGGGGAGGGTTTCGCGCAGGGCGTGCGTACGTCGCGCTCGCGACCACCGTCGAGGTGGCCCATGTCGGGTATGTCAACCTTGAAGGTACATTGTATTTTCTGTGTGAATTGTAGGTGTTGTACATACATGCACGGCATAGACAGATAAGACAGGAGATACCTGATTCTCGGAGAGGATGGAATCGATCGAATAATAATCGTCTTCCATGACGGGTAAAGCAACGCGTTCGGGCGCGACCCGGACACGAGACACACATAACCGCGGTCCGCGCTACCCGCCGCCCACGATAACGCTTCTTCCCGTCCCCAGTCCCCAGTCTTGCACCAACCCACCGACTTGGGAGAAAAACCACAGCTGTTAAAGTTAAACAACGATGCTAAGCCTGCGGTCTGCTGCCAGGAGCCTCACCTCAATGAGGGCGTTACAATACCAACGACACACACAACCGCAGCGTTACACCTCGCGTACGTTTTCCACCACGCCGAGGCGACTCGCGGAGGAGGTCCCCGACGAATTCATCAACGCCATAAGGCACACGGCGCTGTTCCAGAAACTCGCCGACAAGCCCGGTGCTCTCAAAGCCCTCTCGGACTTGTACGCTTTGACCAAGGAGATGGGTGTGTTGCTACTGCTTTCTCTTTTCTACGCGCGCGGGGGACAGGGTTCGATTGACACCTTCTCCTCCCTTCCTTCCTCCCTTCCTTCCTTCGCTCGCTTTGATAGGTCTCGACATCAACTCCACGACGAGCCCACCTTCCCAGTTTCAGATGTTCAAACTCGTGACAAATCGGAAATTTGTGAGGGCTGCCAAGCGCGTGATGGAAGAGCTCAATGCGGCCGGTTTCAAGACGAATTCTGACGTGCGTACTAACCCCCTCCCCTCGATTGGATTGCTCTGGGATGCTTGGGCACAGTGTTTGATGTTTTTTGGTTTGCTTTTAGGACGCGCTGCAGGAGATTTTGGGCTTGACGCAGGAAATGCGACATAAAAAGGATGATTCATAGCGGCGCGTGGCGCTGTTGCTACCTCCGTTGATTTTTGTATGACAGGGTCTCTTAATTATCCTTACCAGCGGGAGCACGAGCGACTGCATTGTTGAATAAACCGAATCCGCCCCTCCACCGGTACTATACCTTGGAGAAGGTGCTAGTGGTGGTGCCATGCGGTGAGATGATGGTGCCCTGCCAGGTGGATATCACAGTGGTCGTCTTCGTCATATCTATAGAGCACGAGTTTGAAGGGCCACACAGCGCGACCACTGCATGGAATGAAGTCAGACCACATCAGCGAAAGAAATTGTGTGCGCGACATTCTCCTTGTCAATCGTCCCCCGCACAACGCTCGACATATGGCACATCTCGAATCCACAGAGCTCGCTCTCGTCGAATTCCTCGAAGGCTGCTTGCAAATGAGACGTTCCTTGAACTTTGAACAACATCAAATCACGAGTCCAGACGTGAGACGACGAAACGAGCGCCTGTATTTCACATAGGGGTATCATGAAGCTATCGGTATTCGGTTCGGTATTCATTTTGAGCCATCCGCTGCGAGTCAGGTTAGAATGTTCTCGATCAAATGTTGATGTATTCATCATGAGCAAGGCCCACATCCCAGACTCGGAGCGAGCCACGCCTAAGACGTGCATCACAGATATCGTGGGCGATGTCGATCAACCATCGTGAGTTCTCTTCAGTGGAGTCTTCACGACTGTAAGCAAGGAAATTGTCGAGAGGGCCTAAAAGAAGGTGGGTGAAGTGGAGGAAATATTGTCGGGAATGATGGATCTGAGTCCCGACAATATTTCCTCCACCTTCACCTGCCTCCTTTTTGGCCTCTTGACGATCGTCATCATGGCTGATTGTGCACCTCGGTCGTCCATGATCTCTGCTGGTGGTTCGGAGTATAAACCGACACGGCTGGTGAGAATACACAGCTCGAGGTGGGGAACTTGTTGGGATTGTGTATTCCTAAGCATTTTGGACTCGGAAGGGGTAGTCGTCGCAGACGCAGACTCGGACATGGGTAAGTGACGTGGGAACCGTTATCCTAGTACGTGGGGGTCAGCTATTCTGTTTGTGCTCTGAAAAGTGTACTAACCTCAGTCTCGGACGAAAAGACTGGGCTTTTGTCTACGGTGCTGCTACGACCTTTATGCATTCCAAACGATCCGTTGGAGTAAACACCTAGCTACATGGGGTCATTTGTGTCCGCCCATCCCTCCGCATGTCGTCTGTCCTCCCCAACATGCGACACGAACCCAGTCACCAGCTTTCAAGTGGTTTTGCTCTTGCTCAAACCGCAGAGTCTCGACCTGGATCTTCATATTACGACCGTTCGCCTTGCCTTGCCAATTCCCTAATTACGCCAACACGCACTCACGCGCATGAACTTCTCAACGTACAAGGCAACCAGCGGTCTGTTTCCCGCTTGCAATCAGTGTAGTTACATAATATCCTGGACTGACTCGGACCTTCTTCTTCACGACCATCGAGGCTTTCTCCTGCCCTCCGTCCATTCTGTGCTCCCCTTCTTTACGTCAGTCATGGTTCTACTACCAAGTCCTAGCATCCCGATTCCTTTATTGTCTCTCGGTCTCTGATTGTTCTCCTCCGCACCATAGCGAACAACCGAATGCCGCCACTCAGGCCGTCTTCATAGAGCAGTGGCCCGTGAACGTGCAAAGCTAGTGCAATGCCACAAGTGAAAAAGGCAAGGTAAATGAGCGGGGAGAGTAAGGCCAGATCCCCGCGAACGATCATGCATGGGCAAGGGAGATGTGGTCGAAGTGTGTTGCCGGACAGCTATACTCCAAATCTGCACGGCCAGGTGAATGACGGAGGTGTGGCAAGAGTGTGCCACACGAGTGAAAAGTCTACGGGTGTCGGGGGATAGAGTGGAGTGCGGGCACGTACGAAACCGGTTCAACTAATCCTATAAACAGTAAAAGGTGTCCGACGAAACACGAGGATCCGAGTAGGGATCCGACTGGCGAGGCGACATGCAACGATGTGCGTGACGTTGGCCGGACACCTCGAGGCGACGCGCTCTTGAGACGTCGGCCGGCAAAGGTGGGCGATCCGAAATGGCGTCGGCAGAAGCGAGAATGGTAGGAAGGCGAGCGATGCCGCCGACGTGCACGCAGCATCACGTCGAAATTGCCCGACTTTGATACCTTACAATCCTGCACACGGGAAAGGAAATCCAAAGCCTTTACTTTAAAAAAGTGCCATTGTTTCCGAGTCAGACTCGGTCGATTCCATCCACAACCAAATTCATTTTACAAATCCACGGAGCCGAATCGGCTTGAATCACCTACGTCTAAACACTACTCTGGTTTCCTCCCAAGTATATCCAACCATAATACATATTGGTGCGCCTTTCCAGCCCAATGGCCCTGGGCCGTACCACCTCCCAACCGTTGCAATTCGAAAGATGCCTCCTTCTCCTCCTCGGGCACAATAAATACGAAGCGCCACGGCCTTGCTGTGGAAGGGAGGAGAGCCGCAAGCTGGGTATCACTTTTGAGCCAGCTTTGAATACGCTGGAGACCCAAGACACGAATAGGGTGTTCTTTACCGATCGTGGTTTGAATACATGTGATGCCATCATTCGGGTCGTAGAGGATCGAGTCGACTGCCGGAAAATTGGGAGCTGACGGTACCAAATGCAGTGGCGTTTTATTTCGAACCGCTTTGACGATTTCCTCGATGAAGTCCAAATCCTGCAGAAAGTTGTAACGTGTAATGCGACCACGATAGATCCACGTCGTTTTCTCGGAGGCGGCCAACCCACGTATCGGAAACTTGCGTTCGGCATCAATGCCATCCAGGTACTTCAATACCTGCCTTTCGAATATTTGGCCCCTGAGCGACGCTGCATCCGACGTCCCTGGAATAGTGTGGTAGAAGGTAATGGCCGCATCGGCTTGTCGAGCTTCGTATGCTTCCAGCAAGACTTCCAAAGCCCATTGCGAGACAGCTCCAAACTTGCAGTCTGCGAAGAGCCGTGATTCTTCCGTTGGAGAAATTTCAAAAATTGAATAAGAGACGTCGGAGTCACCCTTTCGACACGAGTGTAGGAGTTGGAAGATATTGCTCTTGTCGTCTGCAACGTCTCTGACTCGCGACATGACCGCCTTCTTCTTATTTTCCAAAGCTTCCACGGAGCGCGCAGCATGAAAGCAAAGACGAGGATTGTAACCGAAACACGAGGTCGACTTTCTGAGCCGCTTGAAAGAGACATCGAAAGGATGAAGAAATAACCTAAAGAAATGCATCAGTCGAGTGTTGAAAGAAGAAACTCTAAGACAGACCCAGCTATGAAAAGCTCGCAGGGCGTCCATAGTTCAGTTGCAAGTATGCGAACGCTACCTGCTTGCTTTACCCACTTTCCACTTGCACCTTTTGGGGGTGATGCCAGGATGACCTGCACACTCGGGTTCGCCGTAAGTATATGTTGGGGCTCGTAACCCTCCTTGTCGCCGTCAACAAAGGCCACAATATCATGATGTTCGTCTGGGTAGGACCGGATCGCTTGAACATCGTCCTCGTTGACATAATAGACGATTCCGTCCTTAGCTTGGTAGAGGAATGGGCGACCTTTGATGATAGAGAGGATTACCCTAAGGTGCAGATACGCGGTCTTGCCTTGATATCGGCAAGTTGGTTAGATCCTGTGAGATAGGGAGGCAACTGAAGAACCCCACCCGTTCCTGGTTGACCGCTAACTATTACCGAACCATCCCTGCTTCGAGGTCGTTGCTCGATCAGCGCCGAGATATGATCATATTCTCGACGAAGGAAAAGTGGAGAAGGTAAGCGGCTTGGCGCGTACTTGAGCTCCAGCGTTGACAAATCCAAAAAGCTGAGAGTGAATGGAAACAGCGAGTTGATTTCAGAACCGTCCTCGTTCCTTGGTGCCAGATGACCGCCATCGTCTACTTGATCCTCATTGTTGTCGGGATGTCGTGGTGAAGACGCGATTGCCGGGAAGACCAAACCAAGGACATCAAGCTTGATACTTCGGACATCATGCTGCGCGGCATTGTATTCCGGCAAGTCACGGACCGGGTGTTGCTCCTTCAGGCGCTTTTCCAGTTCATCGTAATGCGCTTTAGTGACCTTCACCGTTCGGAAAAGTTCCGGTTCAAGGTCCTTCCTGTTCCAGAGCTTTGAGCAAAGTTCCTGTAACCAGTGAGAATCGGGGTAGTCGAGACGCCGTCGCTTTGAAGGGGATACATTCGGTAGACCTGGTAGGAGTGTTCGTTAGATGTCCTGAGGCAGGGCAAGGAGACGTATGAAGTACTCACCAGTCGTGACATAAAGATGGAGCCGGCCCTTGGGAGGCGATTGAGGCCACACATCAGAAATTGTGTCCATATCTAACAACGGTTGGGCGTTAGTCTCCAACGGATATTTGCCAGCAGATACTATGTTCTCGGCTGTCCCACGGTCCACATCGACCTACGGGTGTAATAGGCCAGCAGAGGCCATTGGTTACATCAGTGTTCATAGAGATCATGACATAACGCACTTTGGTGAGAATGAGATTCACAGCGTCACATCCTGCGAAGGAATTGGGGGAGTCGGTATGAATCTTCTTCTTCAGTTCGAAAATGGTTTCGTTGGGTGAAACGGAGACGCGTAAAAGACCAGGTTGGCCGTGGATATAGTACCAGAGTTTTGCCGTGTCTGCCATGTCGCACATGGGTTGATATAGGCGGATGTGGCACAGATGTGGATGCAGGCTCCTAACACGACGGGCAGGAATGGATAAGTCATGTCTGCTTATGGTCCAATTAATGTCTAATATGCCGACCTCTCCTTATAAGTCACCTTATTTTAAATCAGAATACTTGAATAATTAAAAATTAGAGGGAGATCGGAAAAACCCTTTAGGCTCAATGGTTTTTCCCTGGCTAAATGGTTTTTCCAAGCCTGTGACCTGCAGTTTATTTTAACTATTTTATGATATAACCAGTGTTCCTCTCAGTGGCCATTTAATTTCTAATTGTTCGAGTATTCTTATTTAAAATACTGTGACATATAAGGAGAGGTCAACTTATTGGACATTAATTGGACCATAAGCTGACATGACTTATCCATTCCTGCCTGCCGTGAGGGGGTGGGGGTGACATTGGTTAGAAAGGAGGGGCAAGGGCATGCGGCCTTGCATGGTCCGCACAGGAAAAATATGTAAGAGGAGAAGTGTTAATACAACGAAAAGATGCTGAGGAAAAGCTATGGATGGGCGGACGGTTGCCAGGTGATGGCGGCTGGGGAAAGTGATAGGTGAGAAGAGGGGGGAAGGACAAAAAAGATGGAAGAATCGAAAGAGGTGGATGGTAATAATGGTGTTGAGCGATATTCGTCTTGCGCTGGCGGTCAGGTCGGTCAGGGGCGATGGTGGACTTTGCTGTCGGGGGTGGCTATGATACGATACGAGGAGGTTGCAGTGCGGGCGTTCCGGTCCGACCTGTTTTGCCACCACCGACTAAAAAGGCGCGTGGGCCACTTGGAATCTGAAAGTGTGCCTGATCGCGTCACTTTGCCACCGCGCTGCGCATATTGACCTACTTCCGATATATCCTGAATACTGCTATTCCAGTGTCGCCCGTACGGTGGATCACGCTGAAGTGAGATGATGTCCAGAGTCTCTGATCAGATAGCACGCGCGGCAGCCCCGGAAACGAGCACTTTCGACTACATGACCGTACATGCTCCCACTGGCACAGACCCACCAACCTTGTCCTCTCACTCCTTCCGCCCTCGCTCTCTATTGCCCTCTCGTTGCTCCCCAATCCTTACAACCGAAGACATGCGGATCGCCCAAGACATGTCGGCCAACGCCACAAACGCGCGCCACTTCGAAAATCCCATCGGTCCACGGGACCACGTCGCGCATATCGAGCATGGCACCTTGCAAGCGTCTATGTTGGAAGGGGTTTTACTGTATATAGAACTGATCAGGCCCACATTCGTACGCACCTTTTTTTTCCTTTTATCTTACTTCCCAGTCCATTTTACACTTTGCCGTTTTACTTTAGCGCCTTTTTCCCTCGTCGTCGTCGCCACGCGACCACATTTCATTTTGCCTTCGCACACTCGTTTCTGCCTCTTTCCCCTCACTCACCTTGCAGGTAGAGTACTTGCCTTTACTCGCGTATATAAACCCTCTCGCCTGGCCTCGCAAAAAAGGGGCAATAGAGGCAATAGAGTCACTTGTCGCTCTCTCTCTGATCTCAGGCTATTTCCGAACTCAGACGCGTGGACTAACCACCTACGCTACAGTCACAATTAAGATCCGATACTTTACTCTCCGCAAGAACTAATCAACTATTAACCACGTCTCTTCAGATTGTAATTTCTCCAGGGCCCTGGTGTTTCTCTCATGAACAAATTAGGGCGATCGTTTGGCCCACCAAGCTACGTCTCGCCTCACCCGTTCACAATGACATCGAATCTCTGTCAAACCAAAGTGATCGCCGTCGTGAGGTGCAGTTCCACCCAGGAACGAATCGGGAAGTAATGACATCGGGTGATCGTCCGACCAAAGCTGCCGCGAATGACACTTGCATCATTGACACGTATTCCATTATGAAACTCGGAATCGCGCGGAGCTCGATCCGATATATGCGATCATCGCGCTCGAGTACGGGTCAATGTGTTCCTACCGTCCCATGTCTGCTCTACTCTTGCTCACCCTTACAAGTAACAGGTGTGATAATCCATCTAATGGCATCTATGTTACCACCCCTAAACACCGACGGTCGGCTTTTCATGCTGTTGATAAATGTCTTGCTTCCAAGGGCCTCGGTAGTTCTTGATGCGGCCAGCATTTCCGTGACAGACCTGCTAAGGACTTGGATTGATGGTCGCATTCTCTCTGCATCGGGAAAGTGCTCCCGCGCTAGCGACGGGTAATTAATGGTATTTAACAAAAATTGCCATAAGGTTAGATTATCACTCGCTAGCTTGCCCCCGGTATTTAAGTTC
>Ga0307510_10001118_pt1 | contig 28711 bp, 28 predicted proteins | sample 12_EM_MG_FD_207224 | JGI IMG/M metagenome (GOLD analysis project Ga0307510, IMG submission 207224) | Populus trichocarpa ectomycorrhiza microbial communities from riparian zone in the Pacific Northwest, United States - 12_EM | ecosystem: Host-associated > Plants > Roots > Unclassified | place... | reverse complement strand
AAGATGACCAACAAAACGCATTTGACACGCTCAAACGCAAATTTACAAGCTATCCAGTGCTTAGAAATCCAGATCCAACAAAGCGTTACATAGTAGATACTGACGCATCCGCACACGCAATCGGAGCTACAGTGTCACAAGACTTTAGTGATGGACGTCATCCCATCACCTTCTTCAGCAAATCATTATTACCAGCTGAACGAAATTACGACATATATGATCGCGAACTTTTAGCAATCATTAACGCCCTAAAGGCTAATCGACAGCTTCTTTTAGGCGCACAACAGAAATTCCTCATTAGGACCGATCACAACAATCTTAAATATTTTAAGACTCCGCAGAAGATCAGCCCTAGACAAGCTAGATGGCACGAATTTCTACAAGATTACAACTTTGAAATCACACATTTTCCTGGTAAAAGCAATACAATTGCTGACCTTCTTAGTCGAAGAAAAGACTTTGAAGAGGGAGTAAATCCTAATAAAAGCGTTACACTCCTACCAGAAAATTTATTTACAAATCAAGAAATCAAAGTTAATAAGGTTTATCTAGAAGATAATCCTGAAACACGTCGCAAAGTCTTACAAGAAATCCATGACTCACCTATCGGAGGTCATCCAGGTATTTCTAATACATACGACTTAGTCAAACGAAACTATGAAGGACCACGATTACGCAAATTTGTAGAAGATTATGTGAAAGGATGCGCAACATGTCAAGAAACCAAAGTCATCACACACATGAAACGCGCACCACTGTATCACCTAAACACATTTGTAGAACAAGGCCCTTTTCAATATGTTTCAATGGATTTAATTACCGATCTACCAACCTCAAACACTTATGATTCAATCCTTACGATCGTAGATCAAGGATGTTCCAAAGCAGCAAAGTTTATACCTTGCAATAAAACCATAGATGGACAAGGCGTTGCAAAATTATATTTACAACACCTATTCCCTTGGTTTGGAATTCCTAAAAGAATCATATCAGATCGAGATCCAAGATTTACAAGCAACTTTAGTAAAGCTATTTGCAAAGCGACAAACATTCAACAGAATATTAGTTCAGCATTTCATCCACATACAGATGGACAAACTGAACGTATGAATTTATGGATAGAAAACTATCTCAAAGAGTTTGTTAATGGACGACAAGATAACTGGAGTACACTACTTCCAATCGCAGAATTCGCACATAACTCATGGAAGCACAAACATACCAAATACACTCCACATCAATTGATTTTAGGAATCAATCCATCCGCAAACTTATCAATCCAAGAAGACACTAATCCTAGTGCACATCAACGATTATTAATGATTAAGAAAGCACAAAACGATGCACAACAATTACTTAGTAAACGAATCAAACATTACACACCCAAGAGAACGTTATCTCCAGGTGATAAGGTAATGTTAGACTCACGTAATCTCAAAGTCAATACACCTTCAAGGAAGCTATCACCAAGACGATATGGACCATTTAAAGTTTTAAAACAGATATCACCGGTCGCTTATCGCATAGAACTTCCACCATCAATGAAGATTCATAATGTGTTTCACATAGACCTTCTAATTCCATACAAAGAAACAGAAGCTTATGGAGAAACATACACACAACCACCCCCTGAGATTATTGATGGAGAAGAAGAATATGAAATAGAAGAGATTATCAATACCCGACGCACAGGCAAGAACAAGAAGATGCAATACTTAGTAAGATGGAAAGGATATCCGTCTGCTGACAATCAATGGGTAGACGCAAAGGACATACACGCACCTGAACTCTTAGAAGAATATCTCAGCGCAAAAGTATGAGCTCTAAAGATATAAAAGACCTTCAGTTCAGTCGTCAAAATCCTCAGTTCACTCTGTATACTCTACTCCACTCCTCTCCACTCTTACAGCCAACCAACATGTTCACTGCACTCCGCACTCTCACCGACGTCGCTGCAAAGAGGGCACCACTTTCTTCCTCCACCATCGCTGAACCAGGATCCCCAAGTGACATGGACATCAATAGCAGCAGCGATGAGTACACCCCTCCTTCTCTCCTCTTCAAGATAGATCTAGATGAAGAAGAAGAAGAAGCGCCAGCCCTCCTACCACTGATCGACGACTTATTCGATCAAAACAAGCCAAAGCCCAAATACCAGCAGGCCGAACTCCCTCTGGTCAAGAATCTTACTAACATCACACCCACCGATGGTCTATGGAGCATCAACCGCGAAGAAGCTATGGCGATGCTTACCAAAGCCATCGATGACTCACGTAAGAGATCACCCAGACATCTATACGAGATGTACTCACAATTGAAACGACTAGCTGACACCGACTGGTCGGCGCCCCCTTATGAAGACTGGACACCTTCCCAGCGCACATGGGACAACGCCCAGCCACCGCGCCTAGCCACTCCGTCATCCACCACCCTCGTTTCATCCGAAGATGAAGATGAAGACCCACAGATTGGCGTCTTAGACGCTTGGCCATCTCCACCTCCATCTCCGATCCACGGTAACGGCATGCGCCCACCTAACATCGAACTCAGCGGAGAAAACCCCGGAGAACCCTGGATCTTCAACACCATTGGTTCCCCTGACTACTTCCGCTTACTCATCCCAGATCCCGCCATGCCACGTGAACAGATCGTCGCCCCCTGGATCAAATACGATCTTACGATCGCCCAACCAGAAGTCACTGGTACTTTCGGCAAAGACTATCCGATCATCCTCCAAGGCTTATGCCCCACCCCCGTCGATTACATATGCCCGACGCTCACCCCCTTACAGCTAGAAGTCCTCGACTCCAAGGCACAATGTGGTGAGGTAATCGACTGGATTCTCGCCGAACACTGCCCCAAGGATCTCCTCGCAGGAGTCCTCACTTACCGCCACTATCAAGAGGCACAGTACACCACCCAGTGCCAGATCAACGCCCTCCAAGAACGTCACATGTACTATTTGGAGCGACATATGGAAGCGCTCAGCGCACTCGAGAACACTAACGTTTTAGGACGTATTCTCGCCCACATGGAAGACTTCGAAGGATACCCCGAAGCCTACGCCACATTCTTCCGTGCCGTCGCCCCCTTCCATGGTCATATTACTTATTCCGGCACTAACACTGCCATCGACCGCTATATGTCCAGAGCGATTGCACTTGGCCCGCCTGCTTCCGCGTGCACCCCTCCTGTACGCGTACCATGCCCTCTTCCGACTGATTATGCTAATCAAATCCGTGTTTTACATAATCACACCTGCGATATCCGCAAATACCAGAAGAAGCCCACTCCAGCCGGCCCGCGCTCTACCAAATCCAAGCGCTGCCACAAATGCCACCAACTCAGACACATTCGCCGCGAGTGTCCCCACAACAAGAAGGTATTCCGCTTCAAATAGGTAACACCTACCAATATCGCTATCTTTAGCATTTTGGACTCGTTTACCTAATCAAGCGTATTACTTACTATACGGACTACCTTAGTGTAGCAGTATGGTACCTTCCTTTACGCCACAGCCTGTTCCCGTCCATACTCAACTTATGGACTTTCCTTTATTTTCCTTTTCCTTTATTTTCCAGTTTCCATCTTAAACTGTACTATTACGTTAAGGGTTTAACTTAGACTAACCCTTCGCTCTTCTTTTCTCATCTTATGCTTACCATTTTTCTCGACTCCCATCATTGACGCATTTCATACCTAATTTGGTTATTACCACTTATCTTTCCATTCCGTTATTACTTTACGCATCTCAAAGTATTTGTCTCTTTCCGTTGGATTACCTATTCGTCTGGTCTCTATTCCGATTCTAACACACGTGTCATTCATCTCCCTCGAATGATATTAAGTAAACTTCCATCACTTACAAATCTACTTAACCAGATTTGTTACGATATCATCTGCGACTTAAGCTGATTTTCATTATGACGTTAAGTCATTTCATCTTAGATAAATCTCAGATCTGAAGATCATTCGACGCCTTAACCGATTCCGATCGCTTACGGTATTTCAGACCTGATCGGGGAGTCATGTTACAGCTCCTTCGATTTATCAAGCATTTACGCAGTTAAGTACCACTTAACGACGCGCATTCGCTTATATCAGCTCTCCTTCCGTATTAGTACAATACCCGGTCCGCGTTACCGCTTTCCCGCATTCTCGGACTTACCCGTTATCTAGATATATAGCAGCTATCACTTAACGCGTACTAATTACATTACAGCCACAGTACCTTCCTATTCCGACCACTACTCCCACGCATTACATCAGCCATACTGTACAAGTCACTTCAACTCATTTAGAGTCATATCCCTCGGTATATCTCTAACGCGTGAAGCAGTTCTCTACTGCGGACTGTAATCTCTTTTGCATATGATAGTTTACCTTAGTAACTACTTACTCATCCATTACCAAGGCTTGCTGCGCATTCCTTGACTCGTTAGATAGATGACTAGGTAGCTCATGTATATAAGACCTTCTGAAGAGCCCCAACTCTCCAGACTTGGTCTCTGCAGTAATCCCAGGACCTTAAAGCTCCTTAGAGCATTCACTCCCGTTCCTACACCTCTAAGCATTCCCTTGCGCTCTAAGTCAAGCACCTAGAGTCTGCGATACTATCTAAGTTAGTCTTAACTTAGCTTTGCACTAACGTAACTGTGTGACCTTTATACAAAGGTAGACTCTAAACGCTTACCCATAAGTACTCGTCGCAGTTCTTACAAATACGCAGAGTCCGTGCGTAACAGCCTAACTGTCAAAGTACAAGGGGTTTATATACAAGTGAGAGAGTAATAAGTGATGGAAGTCATAAGAGTGACAGAAGCGTATAGTAAGGTTCATCATGACGTGGCAGTTCTAAGTATAGCTCCATCATGAGCTGGCAACTGCAGAGTGGAGCATCATGAGCTGGCAGGCTAAGAAAGGATAAATGGTGATGCTGCGGAATGCTGCGGACTGCGGAGTGATGGCATGTGATAATGACTGCGGATTAGTCAAGTGGTCCATCAGGTGACTTGTCAGGTAATTTGGTGGCGGTCCGAGTGGCGCGTGAGGGAATGAGTGGGGAATGAGTGACCAAGAGCGCAGAATAAAATGTGGAAAAATAGCGGAAATTTGGGGGTAGGGTTCAGGATCATAACAGAGGGAGTGCCCAGCGCAGCAGTCTGCTCACTGCTCATGCTCAGTACCTGTAATCCCTCCCCCTTGAGCTGAGCTGCTGATGCCAGATAGACGTCCTGCTTGTTGGTGATGGTGCCAGGCCTGGGCCAAGGTGCTCAGTGGGCCTGTGCATTGGTATTGAAGCTGGGGGCCTGACCTTCGTGCATGCAGATGGCAGGCTCGGGGTTGTTGAGGTGTGCACACTCTGGTGAGTGCATGACATCATAGAGGCAGTGCGCATGGCGTGCAGTGTCCATGACCTGCTCTCCACATGAGGAGGTGGTCTGGGGGCGTCCGTCTCCAATCTGGGGTGTATACCACTCTCCATCCAGTGCCTGGTGTGGCACCAGGCCAGTGCTAATGGTGTGCACACATGGCGCATTGCAGGGAGCAAGTTGGGACTCACTGTGAGGGGTGTCCTCCTCCTCAGCATCCTCTTTGATGTCGCATTCCTCCCCCTTCTTGACCGGCCGACCCTCTAGTCTGGCCCAGTTGGTGTCATCTTCATCCTCCACACCCCAGGTTTTGGTGCAGAAGGCCTCCCATTCATTGTCTTCGTTGTCTTGGGCATCCTCCTCCTTGGCCAGTTTGATGCCAAAATCAGCCCAGCCAAGGTGGTCATCGTCCTCTGTGCCACATGGTTTGGCGCAGGAGGGGTCCTCATCATCATTGACATCGCCCATCAGGGGGTCCAACACTGCACAGTGGATGTGTGCATCCTCTACCTCCATGGTGGCGGCCCAGAAGTTGCCATCGTCTGAGTTGTCTTCATATGCAATGTTTGCGGAGCTGACAGGTCTGTTCTCCTGCCTGCTAGTATTGGGGCTGGTGCTGGTGCCCGTCTGTGTGGCCTGACTGCTCTGGTTTGCCACCGCTGCTGCCTCCTCCCATTTCTTGGTGCAGCATTCGCAGGCCCAGTGGCCTTTCTTGCCACAGTGGTGGCACTTGCCCTTGCAGCACCTCAAGTTGCCACCCTCAGAATGGCTTGTGGCGATGAGGGCCTTGTCTGGTTGGCCCTCCTTGATGCCGTTGGCCTTGCTCTGGCCTTGGGAATGGTCCTTCAGTGCATGGCAGGTCCTTGTGCAGTCAGCCTCCTCAGAGATAACATGGATGATGTCTTTCATCTCCAGTGTATTGCTATTGAGGTGCGTGCTCGTCAGGGTCTGCAAGGCGTAGGCAGAGAGGGCATCTGGTATGCTGTCAAGGACTGTGCGCTCAAAGTCCTTGTTGTTGATGGTAACACCAGCTGCTAGGAGCTCGTTGCGGTGCATCTTGAGGTTCATCAGGAAGGCCTGGATGTCACCTCCCTTCAGTCACCACATATCGACAAATGAGCGATGGAGGGTGTTCCTTGCATACACACTCTTTGCCATAAATTCCTGGGTGATGATGTGCCACTGCTCCTTGGCAGTCTTGTACTGCCTCACCTCTAGCATTGTTGCATCTGGGAGCCGCTTGTTCAGCAAGTTCCATGCAATCTGGTCTTTGTGGTCCCAGTTCTTTGCCTCCTGCTTCTCAGTGTCCATCAGGTTGTTGATGTCTTTGGGGACAGGCCATGGTTCAGAGCCGTCAAAGTGGCCCCACCAGCAGGCAGTCTCCATGGTGTCCTGGAAGCAGGCTTTGAAGATGGCCCAGTTTGCACCTTCAGAATCAAGGCACAGGATGTCGGCAGACAATTGTTCAATGTGTGGAGTGGAGGATGTAGTGGGTGACATGGCGACTAAGCGTGATGACAAAGACAAGGAAGCTGAGGATGGGGCAGAAGACAATGTGGACAATGCTGACAAAGAAACTGCTTTGGTCTTGGAATGAGTATTCTCACTGGGGCCAGGGCCTATAACCTGTCATAATCAACAAGGTTGAAATGGGTAGCAGCAAGCAAGTGTGAGTGAAAGGAGCATGAGGGAGTGGTAGCCTATGCAGATATGATACTGCATACTGTAAGTACTGGGTAGTAAACATGAGAGTAATGTAATGAAGCTCACCTCAGTTTGGCATGGAATGACCACAACTGAGGGAGAAAGCAAAGGTAACTACAAAGGTATAAATGTTGGATCATACAGTATGAAAGAAGGGTACTCAACGGATGCAAATATGGGGGTATGTACTAAAATCGACCATTCATGCTGTCCATGTCAATTACTAGCGCAACATGCGCTCTACTCTATTCAATGTCCATGTGGCCTGACCGCCACTTCTGCGACAGGCAGATGGGCTTGTATAGGCCAAGGGCATCTGAGCCCTGGCTAAACAGCCATATATATTCAAGTTAGCTGATGCAGGAATGCTATTAGTGCTATGCAACTGAAGGGTGCCTGGATTCGAGTACAGAGAGTGTGTCTTGGTCACAGTGGTTAAAAACATGAATTATAAGTTTTTTGGTGGCAATTTTACTGAATTGCAAGCTGTCAAAATTTAACATCACCAAAGCTTGTTATTTTCATTCGGCCTGATTTTGTTACACACCCCGAATATATGCACATTGCATCTTAAAGTATGATAGTGGAAATTTTTATGAAAGAGGAAAAGATATGACTGAAAAACAGGAACCTCCATGCAAATGTCAAGCCCTTATCTTGGACACACTGCCTGTGATCTGAATACAATTGTGTGGCCTCATGCATGCACAACAGCCTTTTGGCCATAGGGAAGCACTGAAAAAGAGTAGAGAAATTGGCGTTGCATTCATTATTGGGTAAAAAGACAAGTAACTGATGAGAGTTTGAGATGCAACTAGATACATTTAAAACACTGAGGCTGACACCCGACTGACATAGTGATACGTTTACATGTCCATGTCCAAGTCATAGAAATACTTCTGGTAAACCCAGTCTGTGTTCCAGTGTATGTTCACAGTGTGCCCCTTTTCTTGCCATGTGTTCACAAGTGGCTTGAACAGGCCAAGGATATCTGCTCGCTGGCCCTCATCCATTTGAGTTGGTGTGTCTGGATATATCGTTGCATTCAGCTCAAGCTCTTCTAGAGCAGGAAACATATTCAAGGAAAGTTTCCCAGCACCAAGTTGGATGATGTCTAGAACTTCTTGCTCTATTCCAGGGGAGACTCAGAGTGTCTTCGCACTGTGGAAGTGTGCAAAAAATCTACACCAGGAAAAAGTGTTTGGCATGGTCATGTGGAGAAGGGATGACGTGAGGAAGATATCTTCAACTGTGGCAAGTGTCACAGAGAACACAACATCCATCCACTCTATCAAAGTCATCAGAATTACGACAATTTTGAAGGGTGGATGTGTGTGTGTCAACATGAAAAGGTTTATACCTTCTCTTGAAGTGTTGAGATGGGTGCATGAGAATGAATTTCCCATGTCACTGATAAACTTAGTGAGATGTGGGGCATGGAATCTAGATGAATATTGGTTGAAGGGGGCAATGCAGAGCTCCTGTAGGGAGGGAGCTGCCAGGTGAGCCATAAGTCGTTCTAATTGAGTTACATGCCCTGTGAAGCAAAGAAAATTCAGCTTTGGAAGTGAGATGTCTTTCATCCTGCTAGAGGGAACTGATGTAGTGCCACTTTGACATGAATATCCCTGAAGTTCCAACTTGAGGCGATGAAGGAGAGGCATGTCTTGTATATGGGGAAGAAGCAGTGTCTCAAATGGGAAAAAGGAGGTTCTGTCAAGGCCCAGAGTGAGGTCAATAAGGGATGATATTGTGTATGATAGAATTTGGTGTGAGAATTTGTAGGCTTTGCCAGTGAACTTAAGGCATTGCAGGGGCAGGGGCTGCACCTTCAGGAATGGCAGTAGAAAGCTTGATGAAAAGAGGGCTACACAACTGAGTTCAAGGCTGTCTAGTGTGGGAAATGGCTTGTTCATTGCTGCCAATAGCTCCTTCAGGATTGTCCTAGGCACCATGAAGGCGATTCCACACACACGATTGGGGTATTTGAGGGCTGAAACCATGCGCCTCAGGGGGGCAACACATCTAGATGGATAATCAACAATGATAGGTAGGGGAGGGAGAGGTTTTATCGCACTTGCTCTTGCCCTTCTGTGCTCCATGAAGACAAGCTGCATGTGTAGACATGAAGGTGATGTGAGAACAACCTCCTGCCATTCTAGGCACACATGTGCAAGCTTGAACCAGCCTTTGTTGCTGTTCCAAACCCTCTCATAGTTATGCTCATGTTGGAGACTTTGTCGAAAGGAGTTGAATATTTTAAGGAGAACACTGTTAGGAAGATGATCAATGGTTACGTTCCATGACACCTGGTGATCATTGTGGGCACTTCAGGTTTTGAATAAAATTGGTTAGGATATTTGAAGTGAATGGTGTATTGTGAGACACACTTTTGTCGAAAGAGGGCCCTAGAGGCAGCCCATGTGAGTGGCATTCTGTCGATATAGTGATGACACAGTAGTCTGTGACTTTGGCTTTTCTTCTCAAGTATCGCCCCTAATGATATAGAGTTCACATGGTCACATTTAGACTTCTGCCAGATGGTAACTAAGCTCATATATCAAGATACAGGATAAGGGTGAGCTTGGCATGTGTATGAATTGCATTGCCACCCTCTCAGTCAGAGTCTGTGCCTGTCATCACAAATTAGATGAGAACTTGAAGAATCCCCCACCTTGAATTGTTGAGCAAAGATGGGCAGACAGCAGGAGAAACTCCAAAGTCCAAACATATGCTCTGTCTACCTTGTGTTCTTCATGCTGTTGGAGGACAGACATGGCATGACTATCACTTGCAAGGCATGATGGACTCTGCAGCAGGATTCTGGCTTGTGTTTCAAGCCAAGGACAATAGTTCCATTTTTGTACACTCACTTTGTACCCTCCATCAGGAAAACCCCAAATTTACCTTTCATTACTTTTTTGTACTTTTTCATACTTTTTTCAAAAAATGTAGAAAAAGTATGAAAAAGCCCAGTCCTCTACTTTTTTGAGTCTTTTTCAAGGGGGTCAAAAAAGTAAGTCATCTTTCAAAAGTACTGTAATGCAAAAAGTACAAAAAAAGCACAGCCAACAAAAGTCAATTATGAGTGAAATAGAGTAGTTGTAAAAAAAAAGTGAAAAATGTATGTGAAAAGTACATGAAAAGTAGAGGACTGGGCTTTTCCCAAGCAGTCCATACTTTCCCAAATTTTACTTTTTTCACTTGAAAAAAGTGATAAAAGTACAAAAAAGTACAAAAAGTAAATTTGGGGTTTTCCTGATGCTCAATGCTTTATATGTTCGGAATTCATAAACAAGAGTGGTATATTGGATAGTATCTCATCACCAGCCAGGGACACCCTCACTGAATGATCACTGTAGACTGTCTATTCACTATTCAGTTAGTACCTATCGTCTGGCAGCAGTTTGAGTGGTGAAAAACGTGATCGTGGGAACTCTGTGTAATCAGGGGTGGCAGGACGTAATAAGGGGTAGCACCCCTCAAGAAGCACCGTCATCGCTGTAACAACGCTATATTGATATTGACAGTATGAGGCTCACACGTGCCTCTAGGGCCCTCCTCCAAAAGTACGTGTTAGAATTTGCCATTCACTCCAAATCTTCTGAACGACTTTTTCAGAACCCAAAGTGACCACAATGGTCACCAGGTGTCATCGAACACAACAATCAATCATCTCCCTGATGAGGTTCTCCTCGACATATTCGACTTCTTTCGACAAAGTCTCCAACATGAGCATGACTACGATAGGGTTTGGAACAGCTACAAAGGCTGGTTCATGCTCGCACATGTGTGCCGAGAATGGCGGGAGGTCGTGCTGACGTCACCTTCACGTCTACACATGCGGCTTCTCTGCACGTGGCGCAGGAATGTAAGGGCGATTGCAATAAAACATTTCCCTACCCTGCCTATCATCGTTGATTATCCATTTGGTGCTTGGACTGCCACGATGCGGAAATGCATGGTTTCTTCCCTCGCACACCCGGATCGTGTGTGTGGGATCGCCTTAACAGTGCCTAGGCCAATTCCGAAGGAGCTGTTGGCAGCAATGAATCAGCCATTTCCCTCACTGGACAGCCTTGAACTCCATTTTTTACCAACCCTAGACTTGAACTTTCCACCGCCATTCCTTAGGGTACAGCCCCCGCACCTGCGACGCCTTATACTCACCAACGACAGCGACACCCCCGCATCCTTATGCCATGTTTTATCGTGCACAATATCCCTCGTCGACCTCACTTTGCGCCTTGATAGGCTATTCCTTTCGCCATTTGAGACTCCGATTCTTTCCCATCTACAAGGCATGCCCCTCCTTCGTCGCCTCAAGCTGGGAATGCGGGAATTACACACAAGTGGCACCACATTAGATCCCCCTAACAGGACGAAAGATGTTTTGCTTCCAAAGCTAAATTTTCTTTGCTTCACAGGGCATATCACTCAATTAGAAGGACTTATGGCTTGCCTGGAAGCTCCGTCCCTACAGGCGCTCCGCATTACCCTCCCTGACAAACCTTTACTCCTTGCCCCCCATCTCTCCAAGTTTCTCAGGAAAAGAGGAAAGTCGTTCTCATGCGCCCAAATAAACGCTTCAAGCGAAGGGATAAAGCTTTTCATGGTGACACCCACTCATCCACCCTTCAAATTCATCGTGAATGATTCGACCTCGCTGGAGCTATTGGGTCATGTGTTCTCTGCGGTACTTGCCAGAGTTCAAGTTGTTTTCCTTACGGAGCCCTTTATTCCCATGTCCGTGCCATTCCTTAGGCTTGGACATTTCCGCTGGCGCAGATTTTTTGAAGCTTTCCGCGGTGCGAAGACACTCCGAATTTCATATGGGATAGGGTCAAATGATGTGCTAGATATCTTCGATCTAGGTCGTAGGCAATTCTCCTTGGATATACTTCCAGCTCTAAAAGAGATCGAGTTGAATGCGACGATGCATCCGGATACACCAACCCAAGTCGACGAGCACGATAGAACGGTTATTCTTGGCTGGTTTCAGGAGCTTGTGGACGCAGGGAAAAAAGAGGGGCACACTTTGAACGTTCACTGGAACACAGATCGGGTTCATCCCAAGCATTTCTATGACTCGGACACGGATATGTAAACGTATCACTGTATGTTAGTCAGGTGTCGGTCTCGGCACGTCAAGTTAAGCGTACTTAGTTGCTTCTCGAAACTTGGTCACAGTTCCTGTCTTCGTACCCAATAACGAATGCGATGTCGGTTTCTCTACTCACTTTCAGTGCTTCCCCGCAGTCGAAATCTTGTTGTGGGCACGGTCGCACGCAGCAGCCGGGTCTCTTCGGATCTCAGGCCATGTGTCCGAGACTCCGAGAGACAGGGTTCATATCTTCCCCTCTTTCGCAAATTTTCCACTTTCATACCTTCACGGTGCAATATCATGATGCATATATTCAAGTGAAGTCGGGAACAAAATCGACACACGAGACACTAGCAAAATGAAATAACGAAGTTTGGCGATTTTTAACCGTGTTTTTATGTGACCACGGACTGGTACTGACCAGTACTGACCACTGGCACCCCACAAAAAAAAGCAAGTTTTCAGTCTGGAAGTCATGGGACGTAACTAGCATATGAAATACCTATGGTATATACGCCGCCATCATTAAATATTAATGCCAGGTTGCAACCGCAGCTGTCTGGTTCTTTGGCAATGAGCGTGACCTCCTCGTGATCGTGAGGTTGACTAATTTACTGAGTTTGTGGCTCCTATCACCCCCCTATCTTTGTTTTTCGTCAATGCCATCTCCCCACTGTACCAGATGGGGCCGACTTGGGTGCAACTACTCCATCGGGTAACTTATTCCAATGAACCCACCCAAGCCGATTTGATTCCCCCTCACTAGAAGAAATTGAAATTCACCCGAAATCTCCTTGTACCCCAATTCCTGAGAGCAAGCGTGCCTCTGCCCTTGAGCCATTTGAGGAGCTCGTGGTAGCACGGCAGAAGGCTGGTCGCTGTATTGGAACACAGATCAAGTGCTTCCGACATCGTTTTATGATGCAAGCGACTGGTTGTGATCGCCAGTTTCGTGAAAAGCTGCTGTGTACTCAATATCGAGCTAGCATGTTCCCCGCCTCGGGTAGATTTGCGTGTAACCTCCAATGCATAGCTCTCTATTCTATGTAACTCAATGTGGACGGTGTTTCCGTGTTTCCTGACTCCGATACCGTGACGACGTACAAAGGCGACCGTTCCGAAACCGATTCAGATGGCACAACAACCAACACCCTAATCAATGACTATTCAATTCATGGGAGGTCATTCGTTGGCATCACTATAGTAGATATTCAAATCTCATACCTCACATCGTGCGCTTGTGTGGCGTCGTGCACGTATTGTAAAAAGTTGATGCCAATGGAAACGGAAAAGAAACGTTTGCATGTGATCTCGGTAAACACCGAGCCGGAGCTGAGTCACGTGGAACCACCCAAATACAAGCCTCTCGGGCCAATCTCAATCTCAGCACCTCGTGGTTCTGATTCTGCCATCGCCAACGTGGAAACGACATGGAAACGTTTTCCTGGTCTGACTCCCTGCGCGCGCTCACAGCTTCATGCCTCGGGTGCCTTCGCACCTCAAAGAGCGAACGAAACGACCTCGATGACCTCCTCGTCGACTCTGGCAGCGCCACCACCGCCGACGCCGAGACGCTCTCTCTACATTCGAATCCGGGCGCCCTCGCACAGCGCCGCAGACGCTCCCGCTTTGGAAAGAGCATACGATTCTTTGGCTGGGACCTCTTTGGTCGGCGTCAGCCCATCCGCCTACCCGACGATGACGAAGAAGAAGAAGCAGAAGGGGAAGGGGAAGAAGGACAGAGAGCGCAGCAGCAGCAACGAGAGGCTAGGAAGAAAAAGAACCGCCGCCCGCCGCCACCGGCTATATCCTCCTCGACTCTAGACTCGGACGCCGCACCCCTCGACTCGGCCGCCATCGTATCGCACGCAACGAAGCGCGCCGAGGAGGAGGAAGCACGTGCCGCGCGCCGGGCGCGAAGACGCGAGCGTAGGGAGAAGAAGCAGGCTGCGCTCGCGCTCGCGCTGGAGCATGCCGCTGTGCTCGAGGGCGACGGCGAGTTTGAGGGTTTTCCCGGAAGCGGGGAACGACGTGCCACGGCTGCAGCTGCGGCGTCGGATCTGTCCCTTTCCATCGACGAACGTGACAGCACTGATGCTCAGACGCCGCCGCCACGGCATGTTCCATACCAAGACGACGACGAGGACGAGGACGATGAGGGAGACTTTGGGGCTGGCGCGTATGCGCGGCGTACGCCCGGGAGCTCGGATTCGGGGCGCGGATCGGACTCGCGCTCTCGCACGTCGACGTCGTTTTCGGGTGCGCAGTCGGCGCACGCCGTACAGCCCTACAACCACCACTACATCTCCCAACAGCCCGGCGCTCGCTCAACAGCGCAAGCACCCCCACCACCCGCGCGACGCACAAGCAAGAACAAGTCGTCGCGCTCGTCGTCATCTTCGAAGCGATCGCGTTCATCGCCTTCTGCATCTCAGTCGCCGAGCTTAGCGTCTCCCGTGGCTCCGCAGTTCTCTGATGCGATCGTCGCTCCGGTGCCCCATCCTCCTTCCCCATTTGCATCTGCTGTGCAGCCTGTGCTGCGCACAGGCCAAGGATTCGATGGAGTCAAGAATGGGCCGAGCCCTCTTCACACGGCCGGCATCGAGCGCCTATCTGCTGGGTTTCCAAGTCCAGGCCTTGGCGGCCCCCGCAATGGGAGGCGAGATATGGGTGCGTTCTTGGCCAATCGAGGTGATGCTTAGAGAACGGTGGGTGTAACAGGAGATATGCATTTTATTTGATTATGACGATTTCCCTTTAGCCTGCATGTATGTTACGATCATGCTTCTGTTGGTACTGCTGCAACTACTATTACTCGCAACGACCCCTGATAAAATACCATTATTACTGTGCCTTCGTATTGTATGTCGAGCTGATGTTAACCATCCAAACTTGTCCGTCTAAACTTGCAGTAAAAATCACATGACTTCTCACCATCGCAACCAATCATCCACAGCTACTGTACTCGCGCCACACATACGCATCCCTCACATGCTGGTTCGTTCGCATGCGCAATGCGCGCACGGCGCACGCTTGACTGGGCCATTCCCGTATCCGCTGCTGGTGTCAGCGGTTGTGCCAGGAACGGTGGCGTTGACATTGGCGGAGGTATGATCGACAGATTCCCCAGACCGCCGATGCTTCCGTGAGGTGGGGGGCGGGGAGGGAAACGTGAAGCGCGCCAACATAGCCTGAAGATCGCCGACGTCTTCATCGGTGGGTCCTGCGAGGGACAGGAAGGTAGAGGGTGGGAGCGGTACGGAGGATGGTGCTAGTGGGCAGATGAGCTCGTCTGTGTGCCAGGGCGGTATTGTCGCCGTGTCGTGGGGCCCGACGGCTGCGGTGGTTGGAGATGCGTCCCAATCTGATTCGACGGCGCGCGAGATGGCGTCGCGACGTTTTCTGCGTTGGCGTGTTGCTGCCATGGCTGAGGAAGGGAATGAGGGCGAGGAGAAGGACGATGAGGATGAGGACGAGGAGGAAGTGGAGAAGAGCGAGCTGGAAGACATGTTTGTCATGTCTTTTGGGCAACTGAGGGAGGGAGGAGAGCGGTGCTGAGCGCTGAGCGGTGGTGCGAGGGTTGTTTCACCCTTTTGATGGGTGGGTGATGGAAGCGGTGATGGATCCACTGAAGGCGATATATAAGTCACTTTCCGAGGGGGTCTACGTACCGGAGTATGTCTTTTTGTGGAATTAATTGTAATCAGCTGTCGGTGCCATGCCATATTGTGATAGGTGATCGTGGCGAGGGAGAGCATTGGTCTGGTCTGGGACCCGAAAAAGGACGGACGATTGAACGGAACGGGAAGGCGATCGCACAAAAAGCCAGGCCATCGGCGCTTCTCTCACGATCATCTGTAAGGTTCAGCCAAAACTTTTGACATCCACATCCCATCATTTTCACCACATAAAAAACATAATAGTGTTGCGAAGGAAGGAACAAAAAAAAAGATGGATGAAGATGTCAAATCTTCTTTTCACGGCTCACTTTCCCGTTTCGCCTATGTGGTGCCCTCAGCATCATCAACATCATTCGAGTCATCCTTATCATCTCGCCGCCGCCCCAGCCACAGTCACTCTGATCCCGACACCGCAACAGCCCAGCCACGAAACCGGATTCCGATTTCCAACGCACTGGACCCACATGACGCTCGTGACGGCATAGACATCGCCACATCGTCGTCGCTGGCGACCAAGCGCAAAGCAAGAGAAACCACAGAAAAACAACGTGCGAAAAGGGGCTCGAAAAGGCAAAATAGACGGGGAATACTCGGACGTGTGGCCCCAGGCTCGGACTCGTGCGCCCGTCTCAATGGCATCCCGGATCACGTCGCAGAGGATTTGGACGGTGCGTCGCGCCCTTCTCCACCCGCTTTACGTTTTGGGCGATCCGGGTGCATTTCTATTTCTGATGCTTCCTTCTCTCCCTGCATCCGTGCAGTGTTTTTTTGTGGGATCAAGTGCGTTGGTTGCTATCTTCTTCATGAAATGCGTGACCTACAGCTGTAACCGGTCGATCGAACACCTCCATGTAGCCCGGGCTACATGTCTGCTGCCCGAGGTCACCACTACGCAAATCCGACTAACCATTTCTGGCGCTGCCTCCATCTCTCCGGTAAATATATTTCGTTAACACACCATTGCGCCGTATCCCCTGGCTGACGCCCCAGGGGCTCAACTCAAACAAGGTTTCACGCCAAGACTGTTATCTGCGTCCGAGGACTCCACGCTTCCAGGGACGTATAGCCTCGGTCTGGTACGTTCGAAAATCCGGATACGCTATATAATGGCCTATTCCTGTATCTCTCTCCTTCTAATCTCTTACATGACTCCCATCGCGACATCAGACCAACCTAGTGGAGCGCCCGTCAGCCTCGATGTCTGATTTATCAAGCCAAGAAATGGCGCGCTCTGTGCCCACGCTCCTTGTCAAGATAGCGCGCCTGCGTCCACGTGTAGCGTGTTTCATCGGAAAAGGAATATGGCTACATGTCGAGCGCTCGCTGCGACTACAGGCCGATGGCAGTGATGGTAGCGGCCTCGTGGTCCGCGCAACCGAACGCTGCGTGACGCTCAAAGAGGAAGAAATAGACAATTTGATGCCGCGCGCCTCGGTCAATCCAGACGCGCGGCCAGCCATAGCCGGACCAGAACCTACGGCTTTCAACGTCACGACCGATTCTGCGAGGTCGGGAAAGAAAGACGTGCGGAGGCACCTCTTGGCCATCCAAAAGGCAGAAGAAATTTTGGATACCGGCTCCTTACCTTTATCTACTTCGACGACGGCGAGACGCAGGGCTTCTCCAAAGGCGGCGGCGGCGCAGCCTGCATTTGCCTTTGCCTACGGGTTGCAACCTTACAAAGCTGTTCACTATGTGGCAACCAACGTAACATATCCCCATATCTGTGCCCATATCATCGAAAAAATTGTTTGACAGCTCAATTTTATTCAGAAATCATGGGTGCGAGAAACGCTGTTCTGCGTCTTTCCGAGCACTTCCGGGCGCGTTGTGAGCCACCAGGTGCGTTGCACTTGCGGATATATGGACACACTCATCTGGCGTTTGTGGTGTTTACGGGCGCCGATTATACATAGCGCGATGACAAAGTGGCGCTGTTCAAAGTGCTCAGAGAGAATCTGGAACACATCAAGGCTGGTACTTTCGATACCAGTTCCATGCGACTCGTGTGTCTGTCAAGCGACACATAGTCAGTGGTTTTTGACCGCGACCTTGGCTTGCGGCGAGACGACGTTTTAGGATGCGACCGGTATGCGATATCGCTGCAGGATGCTATCAAGTTAAAAGCCGGGCTTGCCACCTCCGACCACCACCCCAACCGCGAATGGCGCTCGGAACATAAAGCTGGTAGGCTCCCGGCATATGAAAAGAGCAGCTACGTGCGACTTCTCTAGACTTCCTTCGGCCGCGGTTTGTCATCAGAGTGGAGGAGCTTGAGGAATCGGAGATGCGTAGGAGTGCAGGGGTGCCGTGGTGAGGAAGTGAGACCCGGTTTCAATTGTACGTTTTGTGAGCCATCGATCGTGTCCCATATGCCCTAGCTGTGCCCTTGCGTGACTCTACGGCTTAGGTGTTCTTCTAATTTGCCTTTGATAGGGTGTCCTTGTACATCCGACAATGGCATATAAGATGATGAGTTGCGACCTCAATGATAGATTCTGGAATGACGATTAAATATGTGAAAGGCATCGAAACGTGGGAACAAAATATGCTTGCTTCACACTTTCTGTACACTCGTTTGCTATATTATTTCGGATATGAAATGAGGATGTAACTCCGGATTTGGTGGATTCAAGCAGACATCGAAGTTCTTGCAACTCTTTCACAGCTATTTCCGTCTGAATAAACGCGTGCTATCTACGAATCACCCGAATAAGCTGCGCAACAATGAAAGAATCATGCAATGGCACTGAACAGACAAGTTCAGAGGGCAGAGGGAGTAAAAAGGTCCCACGTGGCGTTATCTTATCTTCTATCGCGGAGTGTGAGTAAGCGCGATCGGGTCGGCGCCTAAACGTATTTGGACACTATTTGTCTTTCACGTGCACCATTCAACGTCAATCTCCTCTCCTCTTCCGCCCCACCCGATGACAACCTTTCTTTTTGATTGCCATGGCCTGTCCCGACCCGACCATGAGCAAAGTTGACGTGCTCACCACCTCCACCTTGGAACAGGTATCAGTGAGGTAGCTAAAGGAAGAAACCAAATCGGATCAATATCTTCCGACGTCATCACTCCTTAGGTTCTCACACCCGCCCTGTTCATCCTTGTCTCCGAGTTGAGGGCAGTTTACGATGCAACACCCCCCCCTTCCCACCATCTTTGTAGGGTGAATGGTGTGCCATGGTTAACATGCTGAAAACTTGGTGCACCCACTTGCTTGCTCTGTGTCCGAGTCTGATGCTTCGATTTGTTCCTATTTCGTCAATCCGCAGCCTTCGTCCCTTCACACTGTGGATCTTCCTCAGGAATTTCTAATGCAGAGGAATCTGCTTTGTGCGAATGGTACGGACCTACCGCATGTGGGCTTGTGGGTTCCTGCAACTCAATCAAAAGGTCCTGTGGTCCGACCTAGTCATTTGTTTCTGTCCAAACATGAGTATCCCTTCGAGATTCCATACCATCGCTATCCTAGAGTTCCACATCATATTACCGTAATGACATGTATTCCTCAAACAACAAAACCAACAAACAACAGACCGTCAGGCTCTGTTCTGTCTCGTCGGTGACCATCCACGTGCTCGATGGTTACTTGGCCGCTCGCCTGCGCCTGTGCTGCAGCCAAGGCAGCAGCAGAATTCAGTGCGCGCCTCAGCCACCTGCCGACTACGACCGCGATCCCGCCAGCAATGGTCACAGCGGGATGTGCGAGTATCGTACCACGGGCGTATGCAGCAACGCCAGGGAACAAAATTATGCCACCCACAGTGGTGAGCACAATCGAGATGATAGACAGCACCTTTGGATGCTTTGCAATCAAGTGGTCCACCGCATTGTGTAACGTGAGCCGTGCGTCTGTCACAGTTGTGGTTGATGATGCCGTTGGTACGTGGCTATCATGTGATGATCAAGCGCTCACCCTCACCTTCAGTGGGTGGCTCCCCGAGACCTGGTATTTGCGTACTGGTCTCGGGTGCGCTGAGACCTGGTATTTGCGTACTACTGGTCTCGAGTGCGCCAGGACCTGGGATCTGCGTACTAGTGGTCTCGGGTGCACTTGCCAAGGCAAAACGATGCGGCTTAGAGCTTTCAACTGTCGTACATTCGGATTCGGTCTCTTCAGTGTGGACATTTTCGATCGCCGGGGGGCAAGGGTCTCCCGAAATCATGGGGCCACCCTCATATGAGTTTATATCCTCGTTCCTTGGACCAGGGGCCTGGGATGTACTGGTGATGGACTGAGGCTGGGTTTCTTCGAATATTTCCACACTGGCAAGCAAGTCAAGAAATAAGTTTAAGGGGGGGAAGGGGATGAGGGAAGGCATTAAGGATGTATCATGGGCCAGAATTTGCGTCCCCAGCTGAACGCGGCCGCTACTCTGGCGATGAGTAGAAGCACTGTAATAGGACGTACCATCCCGCGAGTGGGCAACCGAGGGAACGAGACTCATCTACTGATGATATGACGGCTGGCTGGACGTGCTTGTTCATGGAACAGGAAGCTTTGATCGTGGTAAATGATGTTGAACGGTTTGTGGACCAAAGGATTGGAATGAGAATGTAGGGGTGAGGCCAGAAGAGCAGAAGCCCGAGCTTTACCCACTTTTGTATTTCCATGGGCGACACCGACACCAGAAGTGGACTCTTCATGGCGCGGCCCGAATACCTGGCCCGCTTTCCTATTGGTTCACGGTAGGAATGAAGCAAATTCTACGCGACACTGCTTCCGCCGTCCGCAGACAATCGGGCCGCGGGCCGTACTGCACTGTATCACCCGCATCCGCGTCGCCTTACTTCTGCCTGCCAGCGGTCCTCGTCAACGCACCACAAGGGCGCCCTGACCCGTGCATGTCCACTCCGAATCCCTACTCACACCCGAACTTCTTCCCAACACATGCAATCATACGCCAACAGGTTCCACCACCCTTCGCGCTTACCACTGACCGATGTTTTGGTTGGGGCACTATCGTCGTTGTTGCCACACTGCCGCTGCTTCCGCTTGTAGGACCATCTGTTCGCAGGCATCGGCACGGGAATAACATCGCTGGGAACGCGAGCAGTTGGAGGACTCTACTTTCTCTTGTATGTCTTACATGTCTCGCGCTCAGGTCGCATCCGTTTGTGGCTATTTGCTGAGTTCCCTTCTCTCCTCTTGGGCGTGGTACTCGCTTGCATCAAGTTATAATCAACTCAAGCAGCGTGTCACCATCGAAGCGCCCGACAAGCCTCTTTCTGCCTCCTAGTATCTCCTCTACTCTGCCGAAGCAAGTTCGCATCCTTCTCATCTCCCTCGATGATATCCTTTTAACCTTTGTTCCCCTCCTCCTTGTCCGTTCAGGTGCTGTGACAGCCATCCTGATAAACCCACTATGGGTGGTCAAAGTGCAAACATTCACCGCTCCGCCAAACTCGCCCGCTGCAGACAGGCTTCTGGAGTACATGTCGACTTTTAACACTGTTTCATCCTCCATCAATCTGAATGCCCCAGGCGGGCTCCGCGCGATATACCGTGACGAGGGTTGGCACGGGCTCTACCATGGCACGATGCTCGCGTTGCAGTTTATTGTATATGAAAAGATGAAGACTTGGGCGTTTGAGCGTAAGCGGTGGCAGTTCGCCAAACTCGGGCGCGAGTGGACTGTGCAAGATGATAAGCCGGTGCGTTGCGCGTTTCTCACCCACAATGTAAACTAATGCAGAAGTGATTTCACATGCAGTCCAACACCGCGTAGACGCTCATGTCGGGCACGTCGGACTTCGCCGCGTTTTGCGCAACATACCCGTACCAAGTGGTCCGCTCCCGCATCCAGGTGACGACTGCCTACCCCCCTTACACCTTCTAAACCTCCCGACCCGCTTCCCATCGTCCTCCTCACGGACTCTCGCATGCAGCAAACCAACCCTACCAGTATGACTCTGTGCCCACGGGCACGCACCACCGCACTATCTCGTCCACGATCGCACACACTTGGGCGCATGAGGCCCTCATAGGATTCTACCGCGGCCTGGCAACGAATATCGTCCGGGTGCTCCCCGGCGCGTGCATCACGTTCATCGTGTATGAAAAGGTCGCCTGGTTGTTGAAGCGCGCTGCTTCCCGGAGAGAGGCCCGAGCGAGAGCTGAGGCGGAGGCGCTGCGGGGCGATAGCGAGCAGGAGAGAAGAACAAGCGAGAACCACGCATACACTAGCCAGTCCCGCGTCTGCTGTCGGCGCTAGTGGCCGTGCCAGGAGCGGTTGCCATAACATCGGCGGAAGAATGATCGACAGATTCCCAGACCGCCGATGCTTCCGCGATTTGGAGCGCGCCGGTATCCGGTCCGTGAGACAAGAAGGTAGAAGCGATGCGGAGGATGGCGCTAGTGGGCAGATGGGCTCATCTGTGTGCCAGGGAGGTATTGATGCTGTGTCGTGGGGCCTCACGGCTGCGGTGATTGGAGATGCGTCCCAATCTGATTCAGCAGCGCGCTAGATGGCATCGCGACGTTTTCTGCATTGGCATGATGCTGCCATAGTTGAGGAAGGGAATAGGGGTAAGGACGAGAACGAGGATGAGGAGGAAGTGAAGAAGAGTGAGCTGGAAGACATGTTTGTCCCGTCTTTTTGGCAACTGAGGGAGGGAGGAGAGCGGTGTTGAGCGGTAGTGGGAGGATTGTTTCACTCATGTGATGCACCTAAGACGACATATAAGCCACTTTCGGAGGGGGTCTACGTACCAGAGTATGTCTTTCGTACCAGAGTATGTCTTTCTGTGGAATTATTTGTAATCAGCTGTTGGTGCCATGCCATATTGCGTAGGTGATCGGGGCAAGGAAGAGAATTGGTCTGGTCTGGGACCCGAAAAAGGATGAACGATTGAACGGAACGGGAAGGTGATCGCACAAAAAGCCAGGCCATCGGCGCTTCTCACGATCATGTGTAAGGTTCATCCAAAGCTTTTGACATCCATATCCCATCATTTTCTTTTCCAAAGGCGGTGGGGGTGCTGCCTGCCTTTGCCCACGGGTTGCAACCTTACAAAGCCATTTATGATGCGGCAACCAACGTAAGATATCCCCATCTCCGCACCCAGTCACATATCATCGAAATTTTTGTTTGACAGCTCTATTTTGTTCAGAAATTATGCGTGTGAGAAACGCTGTTCTTTGTCCTTCCGAGCACTTCCGGGCGTGTTGTAACCCACCAGGTGTGTTTCACTCGTGGATATATGGACCCACCCCTCATCTGGCATTTATGATGTTACGGACACTGCTTATACACAGCGTGATGACAAAGTTGCGCTGTTCATAATGTTCAGAGAGAATTTGGAGCACATCAAGGCTGGCATGCTCGACACAAGTTCCATGCAGCTTGTCCATCTGTCAAGCGACGTGTAGGCAGTAGTTTGGCGACGACCCTGACTTGCGAGAAGATGATATTTTGGGATGCGACGGGTATGCGACCAAATCCCCACAAGATGTCATCGAGTGAACAGACGGAGCTTCCTACCTAGGACCACCACCTTAACCGCAAGTGGCACGAGGAACGTAAAGCTGATTGCGTCCCGGCATAGTACGAAAAGGAGGAGCCGCTGTTCGTTGACAGAATGGAGTGGCTTGAGGGATCGGAGATGCGCGGCAGAGCAGCAGTGCCGTGATGACGAAGAGTGGGGGACTCAGCTGTCAATCGCGCGTTTTGCAAGCCCCCGATACTGTCCCACATTCCCTAGCTATGTACTTGCGTAACTCCATGGCTTTCGTTCATCTGGTTTACCTTTGAGACGGTGTCCTTATAGAACGGTGTGGTTGTCCGACAATGACATTAAAGATGATGAGTTGCGACCGTCATGATCGTCGATCGACTCTGGGATGGCAATCAGATAAGTAGTGAAAGGCATTGAAACGTGTGATCAAAATTTGTTTGCTGCGTTATTTCGGATATGAAATAAGGATATAGGACATGATTCTTACTATTGACCAAATACTCGGTGGATTTAAGCAGACTTCGAAGTTGTTCTTACCACTCTTTCACAGCGAGTTCCGTCAAAATAAATGCGTGCTCTCAACTACAGTAGTGGCCTAGGCTGCTCAACAAAGATATAATGGCACAAGTTCAGAGGGACCAGTACTGTCCTACAGTAAAAGTCCCCGGATAACGCACGTGGGCTTATCCTATCTTCCGCGCGTCGGCGCCTAAACCTATTTGGCACTATTTGTCTTTCACCCGCTCCATTCGTCGCTCTCCTTTCAACCCCCGCCCCACCCGACGACTTTTTTTTTGATTGCGATGGCCCGACCCGACCCGCACGACTGCAAGCAAAGTTGATGGTGTGCTCCAGCCTGGGATGATGTATTGAAAGGAAGAAACCGAATCGAATCGCTATCTCTGGAGTCACCACTTGCTGCGTTCTCACTCCCCTGTTCATCCTTGTCTCCAAGATGGGGGGAGAGGGTTGATGCGACTTCCCCCTCCCCACCATCTTTATAGGGCTAATGGTGTACCACCTTTCACATGCAAAAAGCTGAAAACTTGGTGTACCCACTTCCTTGCTCTATATCCGAATCCATCTGTGTCTTTGATTTGTCCCTATTTCATGATATCACATCACAATATGCGGCCTTCGTCCCTTCATGGTGCGGATATTCCATTTGAAGAAGCTGCTTCGTCCAAATGTTATGGACTTACGCGGGCGAGGTTGTGGGTTCCTGCAACTCAATCAAAAGGTGCTGTGGTCCGATCTAGTCATTCGTTCTCTCCAGACGTGAGTATCATTCCATATCCCAGAGTTTCGCATCAAGTCACGCTAATGACATATTCATCAAACAACAAAATCAACAGACAACAGACCATCAGGTTCAGTTCCATCTCGTCCATCATCATCCATATCCTCGATGGTTGGTCCGCTTTCCCGCGCCCGCGCTGCAGCCAAGGTGGCGGCGGAATTCAGTGCACGCCTCAGCCACCTGCCGACTGCGACTGCGATTCCTCCAGCAATGGTCACTGCGGGATGTGCGAGTATTGTACCACGGGCACATGCGGCGACGCCAGGGAATAAAATTATGCCGCCCACAGTGGTGAGCACAGTCGAGACGGTGGACAACACCTTTGAATGCCTGGCAATCAAGTAGTCCACCGTGATGTGCGACGCGAGTGGTGCGTTTGTTCCTGTTGAAGTGGTTGTGTGATAATACCCGTCGGCACATGACCATGATGAGCTGACATGACAGCGTACCGTCTGTGGGCATGGCTTCAAGGTCATTAGGTGTATTCTCAAGGCCATTTAGTGTGGCTTCGAGGATGGTTGGCGGTGATGTACTACTGGTTGCTGATGCGCTCGCCGCGGCGAAACGATGTGGCCTCCTAGGAGCTTTCAGCTGTTGCACGTTCGGGTTCGATTTCTTTGCTACCTTTTGAAAACATCACCGATGACATGGTGTCCTTTAGAATTGAGCAAAATGGCCATACTGTTCGTCGCCAACAGAATGTGGATGTTTTCATTTGCCAGGGGGTGGTTTCCCGAAATCACGTGACCCCTCGCATATGTGTTTGTCTCTTCGGGGTCCTTCGGGTCGGCCTGGAATGTTACGGTGATGGGTTGAGTTTGAGTTTCTTCCCGTATTTCCGCACTGGCAAGTAGGTTAGGAAATGAGAATGCACAGTGGTGGTGGGGGAAGGCAGGTTAGGAAATGAGAGTGCACAGTGGTGGTGGGGGAAGGTAGGTTAGGAAATGAGAGTGAATAGTGGTGGTGGGGGAAGGTATCATGATGGCCGGAAATTGCATTGCATGCTGAATGCGGCCACTGCACCGGTGATGAGTAGGGAGCACTGTGCTTGGACGCACCTCACTGCGAGTGGGCAATCGAGAGAACAAGACTCGTCTGGTGAGGATATGTCTGATTGCTGAACGTGCTTGTTCATGGAATGGGGAGCTTTGAGTGTGGTGAATGGCGTAGGAGGGTTTGCATCTTTTATTGGGGTCGAAATGAGAGGCTGTGTATGTCGGCCACGCCGTGTCAGTACCCCATGCCTGACAGAATGAATGGGCGCTACACACTTGTCCACTACAGCAAAAGTTAAGGTAGGGTCGTTTTAGTTTCAACGAACGTCACGTGAGGTGACACTGCGTTACCTCCCAAGTTGCCATGCCATGTCCTGCCATTGGAGCTTGAATTTTCCAGCACAGACGCCGGCATGAGAGATGCAAATTTTTGAATTTCTCCTCCCAAACTAAATATAAAAAAAAACAGCTCACCCTCATAATTGAACCATTACATTTAAGTCATTTAAGCACAAGCACATTTTAAATATATGTTGTTGCTAGAAAGTAATTCAAAAATTTGTGTTTGTCATGCATTTTGTCACTTTTATCACGTGACGTTCATTGAAACTAAAACGACCCTACCTTACAAAAGTAGGTGGGGTAGGTAGCTTATGTAAGGGTATCCAACACTGTCGCTTATCTTGGAAGTCCTTCCAAGGTTTGCTGCTGCCTGGTAAACATTGTATGGTGAATACAGTAATGCTACCTATCTGGCCTTGAGCTTGCATAGGCCACCTATAGTGTTGCCGCAACTTGACCAGCCGCGAGCTGACTTTGAAAGCTGCGGCTTTTTCCAGATACAGCTTTACTGACTGTGACTTTTCACCCTGTAGCCACAGCTCAACTTCAGTCGCGGCTTATGGTCAACTCATGGTTGACTTGAGCCATTTTTTTTTTTAAAAAAAAAAAAAATTCTATTGTGCGGGCAGCAGAGGCCCATATAGCAATTCTAGAATACATCTGACATGGAGAATTATAATCATGGGTCCTAACAACACTAAGACCCTACTACAGCTCACATCATTCCCTCCACCAGGTCCTACAACCCCGCCTCACCTGACCCTCGTCATGAAAATGTTCCAGATGATCTTCCTCCATCTTGCACCATGCAAGATCATACTCTCCTCGGCTCGCCACGTCGTCCTCATCGTGTACAATGCCGAACGCGGGATGGTCGACTGGCGCCACTACCGCATCACCGTCGCGAGACACAGTGCAGCATGCCCTCCAGCTCAGCGGCACGGGTGGTGCTGGTGGTGGAGGCGGCGTGGTAATCAATTTGGGGAACAAGAGGGACGTCACAGATTGCAGACGTGTGTGATCTAGCACAGGTGTGAGTGCGAGCGTCGATGGCAGTGGCGGTGGTGGTGGTGGGTACAAGGCTGCCGCGTCTGAGGTGTCGTCTGCTGCGGAGGATTTTACGTCGGGCAGAACAGTCGAAAGGAAGGACACTGTGGGTCTCGATGAGATTGGTCGTTTGTGATGAGAGCATGAGTGAAATAAGTGTCGCAAATCGCTTGTTGTACCCTTGTCAAAAGTGAAAAAAAGAGATGACGGCGGGCGATACGAATCATTGAGAGGTAATAGTAAGTCAGTTGAAAGTCGGGGGATTCGAGCTAATGATACATGTCACGCACCCGAGAATGCATCTCCTTCCACTTGGCCGTGTCGCAGCCCATCGTGTCCACTGGCGCAGGAAACCGCAAGCGCATCTCCTTGATGGCACCATACATTTCCAGCCAGTGCGCAGGTGCGGGGTGAGGCTCCTCGAGAGCTGCTTGATCACTTTGGGTTTCTTTGGTGACGCCGCGGATTGGGACGACAGTATTTGTGTTGGTGGTCGTCTTGCCACCTTACCCTTACCTTCCCCTTGCAACAGATGGAGGGACGCGGTCAGTAAAGCCGTGTGAAGGGAGTCCATTGAGTCTGAAACGCGAGCGATTCCAAAGCAGATGGACACGAGTTGTCGTATGAGTAAGACTAAGGTAATTTTTATCGCAAGATTGATTATCGGCCCTGGGCGAAGAGGTGGGGGCGGGATGAGGCAGCGCGCAGTGCTGGGGAAGTGGTGGGACGTTCTCAGACTGGTGGTGGTGCTGCTGTGGTTATCGTGGCTGTTATGGGGGGCCTTGCACTTGCTGTGGCTTTGTTATCAGGTTGGTGTCACCGTAATCCGTCCTTGAGACGCTGTCTTGCTCGCCGGTCGTCCGTTGCCATTAATCTTGGAGGGGTCGGCGTGCTGCCCATGTGGAGGATCACGAAGGGCGGGTACAGACGAGGAAGAGTACGACTGACATGCCAGTTATCCACAGGGATGCAGGCGCTGAGCAAAAGCGGATGAAGGAAGGAGAAAGCTGGAAGATGGGGACAAGTCTAATGACGTGGTCAAGCACAACCTTACATCAGCACAGCCGCGAAAGACAAGGCTACAAATTCTAGATTGTTCCCTAGGCCACACAGCTTGACGAAATATTCCCCAACACAAGACAGCTGTACATACTTGAACCATGTTCATACCCTATGTTTCAGATTTAGTTCATAACAAAAAAAAATGACAATTCCATTCTTTGGGACGCTACCATGACGGCGTACTACAATGAGATTATAAACAATGTCCCCAATTTGCGCACACAACAGAATTAGCTCTCCTCATCGCCATTAATGGACTGGATGATCTTATCCCAATCGTTCCGAAACTCTCCTTTAAGCAAGTTTGCAAGGAGGTCAACATCTGGGTCATCATAGACCATCTGGTTCTCCGACATCACCCATGCCTCTGTAAAATTTAGATGCGACTTCTTCAAATGAAACTTCAACATCTGCAACGCCTCCATCATGAGGGGACCAATGCGGTTCCTCCGCTTGGTGTCTGTTTCTGCGCTCGACGAGAAGACACGTTCGCAGGGAACGGCTGATGCCTGGACAGGCAGATAGTCCATTGCCATGGAAAAAAGAGTTGGAAGATTCGAACGCTCCATCTACCACGTCTTGTCAGTAATGTTCAAGCACCATTGGTGTCACCCCCTACCTCCCAAAACTTGAGAGGGTCAGT
>Ga0307510_10001117_pt1 | contig 28718 bp, 34 predicted proteins | sample 12_EM_MG_FD_207224 | JGI IMG/M metagenome (GOLD analysis project Ga0307510, IMG submission 207224) | Populus trichocarpa ectomycorrhiza microbial communities from riparian zone in the Pacific Northwest, United States - 12_EM | ecosystem: Host-associated > Plants > Roots > Unclassified | place... | reverse complement strand
GTATATGATGAAGTGTTGCTCAAGTAGTATATATGTAATGATAGAATATAGATGTAGATAGCCAAACCCCTATAGTGCAAAGCCCCTCTGCTACGCCCGCGCCGTAGGCGCGGTTTAAACACTTGTACTATTTACTCCAAAAAGTTCCCGAACAGGCCCTCAGAGTTTACAGTCCTGTAGTGCATTGAGTGAAGAGAGTTTTGAGTTTACTTTGCCACCAAATTTTTATTTATCAATTAGGGCCTGTTCAGGAACCAACTTGCATTTGGAAATACCAGCCAAAGTGATTTTTTGTTGAAATAGAATTTGAGTTTGAAATTTTGTGCTGTTCGGGAACAAAAACGGGCGCGTGAAATTGTATTTCGATTCCAAATAGCGCCAGCCAAATCCAAATGCACCTCCGACCCTTGATTTCGTCCAAATTGCGTGACTGTGACGGCGCGTGTGACCCGTGTGACTCTTGTGTGCATTTCCCCCTCATGTGCGCATTCCAGGTCATGTGTTCTCTCACTCGGTTGTGATTGTGACGGGCCACCTGAAAACGAAATGTCTATTTGGTTGTAATAACTGTGCGTTTGGACTGTGCCAAAAAAATTCTGAGGTGCAAAAACGATATCTCTATTTGGCACCTACCAAATAGAGATTACAAACGAAATACTATTTACTCCAAAAAGTTCCCGAACAGGCCCTAGGTTTCTGAACAAGAAACCTCTTAGAATTATTTAACAATTCATTAAAAATTTCTATAACTATTTTTCAGTTGAATAGATGCACTTCATGTTGCGTAAAAAGCGGACTTTCACACTGTCACAAAAGCTTAACCACAACACTACCTTGACTAGCACTACTTTCTCACCAGGAAAATTGACATATACGAGATTGTCTTAGGACTCATTTACTCATTTCCGAGTCATTACCATCGTTTTTCATCGTGGTATTTTTTTTTATTAATTCATGGCCTGCACAGAGCGCTACACACTACAGAGCACCGCGGTACTTGTGCGGGTTCGGGTTGGATTCGTGGTTCATCTGCATTCGCTCACAGAAAATACCCGACCCCAGGAAGACAAACACGTCTGGTTCCTTGGTAGTGTGTCCCTATTGTAGTGTACCAGCTCGTAGCTTTGGCGGCATTGAATAGACTCTATGCTCCTTAAGGGCGACATCAACGGCGCTGCTGCCGCAACGCATGAGATGGTACAGTAACGACGTTCGGGCTTTCCCATGGACTCAATGTATGGGAAAGAACACGGGGGTTCACCGCTGTAAGTTGGCGAACTGATGGTGTGCGCACTTCGCATCCCGGCACATCTTTGCGTGGAATTAATCTGGGCGGTGCCGGAGACTGACGAAATCGGGGGAACATACACCCAATCCTAAAACCTATACGGGTAAAACTTGGCAAATTTTCATTGTGCGGAGTCGTCCATGCCCCTACTTGAGGGCCCGCGTTTCCGATACTACTGTAGTACCTTCCTAAGCACTTGGGGAGAATCTCCGTTTCCATTTCGGGCAGGGTTCATACGGCAGCTTCTCATTTGATGACCTTGTTACGGGTCCGTTGTACTAGTAACAAGAACAAGATTTCTTCTGTGCCTATCCGCCGCTCCTGCAACACCTCGGAAAACGTCCCCAACCAAACTTCTAGACATGATACCAGGTGCAGATATTCTCTAGTTGTAGGGCATGGTTTTAATTGCGTCCAAATTGTGCATCGTCCCAGTATCCACCTGTGGGCGTTGTTCTGATCTACTTTTTGCCAGAACACGGTCAAGGATCCCAACATGCGGATACGGATAAGGGGATAGTGTCGGACGGCTTGGCAGCTTGGGATCAAGGATCGATAATAGTGGGATTGGGACGGCATGGTCTCTAATTAGGAGGAAATGAGCATGGTGGATTGCGGCGCCTAGGAGATAATGATCTAAGTACAGCATGTGTGTTGAACGTTGAACGATCGTCGACGATCGTGCGATTAACTGAGATATGGAACCCCACTAGATTGGCGCTGCCAGTGGAGCCTTAATGCGGCGCTTGACCGCCCTCTGGCGTGCAAGTGGTACCGTCAGGCTTACATGTGGCCACACCCTGACCGATCCAGGGTTGATGCATTGATGGGTCATGCTTGGGGCCCCTTTCGACCGACCTCCTGAACATGGGACTGAAATTCTGTGTCCGCTCAACCTTCATCCATCAGTATCTTTCCCACAGAGACATGAAGATCCGTTCCACAGGGGTGTAGCTATAACATCTCACAATCACAACGATGCAGATTCTCCATGGCGCTTTCCGATCATCCGACTTGCTGAATTCCTCATCCGGGTCATCCCGTCTGGCGAATCTTTTCACACACAGAAAACCCAACACGGGCTCGGGTGTTTCCTTCGGTCAAATTTCCGATCAGGTCCGGGACCGTGAGTGTCACAGCACAACAGTCGTCCAAATTGAGAGAACATACTTGGCTAGCCATGAGATTATTGAATACCACACCACAACACTTCAAGACATCTGAAAGATTGTATACAGTGAATTATAAATACACGCTTATAAACTCGATCAACATACCTTTAACCCGGAACACAATATTGCCGGATCAAATCAATAATCTTCTCCAACACCAGATCTCTCTGTGGCACCGTGAATCTGATCGCGAACGTCTCAGTAACAAAGCTGTGGATATCTCGGTGAATCCTATCTCTGCGGCCAGAGTTGACGTGTCTATCCACTGCCGACTGAACGTCATTGGCGGACACACTGCCAGAAACTGTCCTAAATATGTCATCCAGGATGACGGTGAGGTCTACGATGTAGCCCATCACACATCGAACATTTTCCTGGCTAGTGTGCGAGAGGGATTGAGAACAGACTAACGACACTTCTCTGCATTCACTCACCTGCCTCGATATACGTCGTAAACCCATTCGGCGAAGTCACTATGGGGGAATTTGATTCCTCTTCTATAATTGGTGTGGAATACACGCACCTCGACGGCACGCTGGCGGCCGACCCCGCCAGGTCTTGGACGACATGAGACATGTTTTCCTTGAATCTGGGCTCAGAAAGGTGCTGGTCTCTGTGAGTAAATAAAACCAGTAGAAAGCTGGGGAGAGCTAACTTTGTTCCTGTCTTTCAAATTCCATATCTCGACAATATCGGTATGAATGACGTTTACACAGTCCTTGAGGGGTTGATCAGCGAAGTCGAGACTGGACCAAAGGCCGCGCCAGTATCCTAAGAAAGAATGTATGTGTCAGAATTGGCCTGGATTAGCAAAGTGGTGATACTCGCGACTCCGCCCGACTCTGTGAACCAGATATATAAACGAGACGAGGTTCGGTAAAAATTTAACGTACTCGATGGAAGCTTGGATGAAAATGTCCTGATGCACTCTCAATGCCGCAGACCACAAGAGAGGCACCGGGGTGATCCGTGGCTTGGCTCCATGCGTACTCGACCGTGCAGGGGCGGAGGCAGTACGTGTACGTGATCCCGTGACGAATCTGTCCGTGGTCACAACTAGATTGTCAATTAGATCGCTAAATTGCGGTTTCACTGTGAATAAATCAGTTCGTCAGGAACTACTCCCTACGCAAAGGACCAAAAACAACCTGAGACGATCTCTGCTGGCACATCCCTGGGTTCCTTACGAAACAGGGAACGGCACGAGTGTTCAACCCGTGCACGTGCACTGGTTCTCTCAGAGCTTCCACCTTCAATTCTTACAACCACGTCGAATTTAGTGAACGCGACAATCACGGGCACTGGGTCTCGTATTAGCTAAATGTATAATTCTGGTATTTAAACCCACTCGCCTCGTCTCAAGTTCAGAATATCTTCAACACCTTCTCCAATACTCCCACTGATGGCATCGGATGTGGGGATACATACCCTGAATTAAACACTTCAGGCAAACGGAAATCAAGGAAATTGGGACATTGATCCTCTACCAGACGGCATGGAGCCTTTCAGAATTTGCACGGCCCTGATCAGTCCGCATTGAAATGAAATCCCGGATAGCCTGTAAGTTCTGGCCATCGCCGGGTCCAAATCCAGAGCTCTCGTGGAAGATAAGATACCGGTTATCTTCTGGAACTATCTCGCGACTTATTTCCGGCCTTCCTGGCGCAGCCTGATTCCCATAATGTACTAGTCAGCTTGACAAATCAGGAATACGAAAGGACGAAGTACAGACTGGCATGTTCACTTTGAAGACTGAATTGATGAGCGAGGATTTACCCGAGCCTGTCTGTGATTAAGAGTGGCATTGATTTGAACCCGGCTTTGGCTGGGCCTTGTAAACCGTACCTTTCCCACAACGAGAATCCTGAATCTACGGGTGTATGAGATGGACGTAGCTTATATGACAAGATCGGACCAGATACCTGGAATGATTACCAGTAGAGAGTACTTGCCGCATCGTTGAAACGAGTGACCGGCCTCCCGCCTTGGGGTGTGCTTATAAAGCGGTCATTAAGGGTTCATAACCCAGCTGGGAATCTCTCTCACCTGGGTTGAGGGGCCTGGGACCAGAACGGCTAGGCCTAGCAGGCGCGACAGAGGTATTGGCCCTCTTTCTAGGTTCCTGAGAATGTATCGAATGTTGGGAAGATGACGACTTCGTTGCTTGCACCCGATGGGGCGCAGATATCGCCCTATCACGGGAGTTTGCACCTGATTTCTCTGTACTATGGCGTATTGATTGTTGAGAATACGTTCGAGTCCGAGGTCGTGACAAATTGCTTGAAGAGCGATCCAAGACAGGTGCAGGTGGGGTCGGCATTGGCACTTGCGCTTGCATTTGCATTTGCATTGGCACTTGGACGGGGCCAGGGCCACTATTCGCTGGCTGGCTAGCTTCGGGGCCGTTAGCAGTACTGCTGCAGCAACCCATGGGGAGATAGTCGGGGTAAGAGAGGGGACGGTGGTGAGTCGGAACACGGGGCTTCGGTGCTGCACGACAAAGGAGGTGCGCCAGTCGTGTGTTCTCCGCGTGCGAGACGTCGATTCGGGATCGGATTTTCAGCATCAAATGAATGCCAAAATAAATACTGTGTGGGCCATTAGCTTCGCTAGTTGATTGACATCCATCCGAAATTCGAACAGGGCGCGTCTGCTCACGAGTGGCGTGAGTGGCCTTATGTAATTTTCCAGGAACGCGCCGCTATACCCGGACCAGAGATGGAGATGTGATTCGATTCGACACAAAAGCCGCATTCGCTCCTTGTGCGAGCGAACCTACAAAAGAATTTTTCAATCCTGACAACAACGAGATTCTTGTCTTGTCATAACAACTCAGTTGGGATGGCACGGAGTCAGGACAGGGTACAACACCAGGACACGACTAGGTGCCAGGTCACTGGCTTGAGAAACTATGACAGGAAGTTAACGTGGGTCAAGACTTGACTGTACATGCACACGCCTGCATCCCATCCCGCCACCAGCTTGGGCACTAAGGGGCGAAATCCACGAAGTACGGGGATCTTCGCTGTTTCCATTTATGGAATCCTTGTGCGCCCCTAAACAATGAGCGGCCACCAGCACAAGGCGTACAGTTCGCTTTTGCTATGACGTCTCGCCCGCTTATGAAGAGTAAGAGTAAGTACAAAGTACATACTGTAATGCAATACCCGTTTGCGCTAAAATCCGATTCCTTGGTCAGCCAGATTACAATACCTATTTTATTCACCTTCTATCCGCTCCTTGAATTTAACATGATGCAGCCGTAAGCTGCCGGACACGTAGCTTCAGTGGCGTCAAATTGCTGCGTTGTCGCAGCATACACGCGTTTGTGTGATCCATATATCCCGACTGATGGGATTAAAAAAACGCCGAAAAAGACCTCACATGGGCCTAATTCTGGGAAAACTTTTTTCTAAAGAATACACGTGCTGCCGCGGGTGATTTTGGACGTAGCCAGGACTTAATTCCTTTGGCATCGCCGATTACCCCACGCGGCGCCTCGTGGCAAAGGAAGTTGCCTCGTTTCTACATGCCGGTTTGCACGTGGCAATTTCAGCCTACCATGATAGGTTCGCGCTCAAGGTCCGCGTGGGTGTGTGATTGCACCATTTTTATGGTGCCCGCTCGATCTCCTTTAGTTTTTAGTAACTTTTTACCCCGTGGTGCTCTGATCTAGGTCAAAGTGACAAAGTGGCTCAGTCCCTGGTAGAAACACTGAAGTAAGACTATCCAAAGCTCTGTGTGCACAAACCACAAACCGGAATGAATCGAATTAAGATTAATTTTGGACGCCACACACGATGGCGCCCTTGCCATGGCCACGCGGCTGCCACGTGTTTGCGGCTGTGTCCGCACGCACCCCAACGAGTATACGGTAGGGTTATCAAAAATGTTCAAGACGGACGACATTGCATAACATCTTCACACACTCACCTGGGGTCACAAGGGCCGTAGACGAGTCGTAGCATTTACATGTGCCCCCCACGGTATATTATTATGTTCCCTGATCAAACGGGCTGAGACCCGACTTGGAAGGTCGAAGGAGGGGGAATGCGGATGTTACTTTACAGATCACGGCAACTAAGTCGCCACTAAGCCCCTTCCCCCAGCTCCATTAGCGTGCAGCTTAAGTATGCTCCTGCGCTGTCACCCTGAATACGCGTCCTTGTAAACCACTGTTCTCCTCCATTTGGTTTCGTTTTTCCACGAATGGGCGGCGCCTCTATCTGGGAAGTATTATAGGGGAGGCTAAGGAGCAGGGTGGTGGAGGTTCGGTGTTTCGCGATGTGGGACTCAGCGGAAGGGAGCCGAGTTGCTTGGTTTTGCCGTAGTATTGGAGATCTACGGAGATAGGGATACCGCATACGAGTTAGGAGGATGCCAACTTCTGCAACGCTTTGTTCCGGAGATTTTTATCCATACAATCCCTAGAATTTACGTTCCACAGTTCCTCCAGTGCGTCATTAATGTGCGGTTGTATAGTATCGTGTTCATCCGACTCGACCATGTCCCTTACTAGTTCCAGGAGCATTTCCACGATATATTCGGGGTAGGATAAGTCAGAAAAGACACCACGACCCTTGATGATAAGATCACAGACGAGATTCAGCAGGATTCGCTGCGTCCCAGACGAGTCTCTGCTCTTCTCCCAGCCGGATGTGATGACATTGAAAGTGCCGGTGTAGAGGACCTGCTTCAATTCGGGTGATGACGATGCGGGGGAAAGTTGTCTGAGTGCGAGGAAAAACAGTTCTATCGTAAAACCGAGGCCGCCTCCGTCACGAAGGTCCTGCAGACGCCATAGTTGGCGTGTCATGAGGTCATTGAGTCGGCGCAATGGGACAGGAATATCATCGATGGATTTAAGGCTTTCGACGGTCTCAGCGTGTTTCTCGTGGTTCCGGTCCTTGACAATATCGCGTAATCCTCGCCTCAGTGTGAATAAGCCTTGAAGTTGCTGTCCGGGAAATATGAATTGTGGCGTGATGGGGGTGCTCCCAGGTAGGGGGAAATGAAAGGCCTCCGCTACCGGAATAGGTCCAGATTGCTTCAACTCGTTAAATGATACGCCCGGGAGTCGTCGCGTCAACTTGTGAGTGGCTTCGTCCATAGCGTCTTGGAGAAGGGAGATCCGCCAGTCGACGTCTTCCATGCCATCAGCCTCGATTTCGATACGCTCCAGCTCCGAAATCGGTAATTCAAGGTGGCCTAGGAGAATCTTAATTTCTTCTTCAGTCTTTTTCAGCCCTCCGAACTCGAATGCTCGATGTAGATCTTCGACGTGCCCCCATGCCGTCCTTAGATAATCGTCGATCCTCTGGGCACCATTTAATGCAGCCTCGTCTGGGGAACCATAACCCAACTGGAATCGGGCAACTCCGCTCACAGCAAACCCAGCAAGTTCCCGTATCCTGTTGCTCTCGCCCATCACCATCTGCCGAATGGCCACGAGCGAAAGGCATGTCCAGCGTACGGTGAATGACGGGTTGGATCTAATTGTCGACGGTTCATAGATTTTTTCGGTGCGGCCCAGTTCACTAAGCACGTCTCCGACTTCTCCGAACTGGCCCAGTCGGACATCGGTGCAGCATACAAGGGATGCCGCAGTTTCGGTACATCCGTGCATACGCCTACGTCGTGCCTCCTTGTTCATGGTATCTCCTTCGTTATTGTAGCTTTCAAACAAGTACCGCACGCATCTGCAGAGATGATCAACGGTGGGTCCTCCTGGTGAGACGAGGTATCAGGGCAGGTAGACACAGGGACATCAGCAGGTGACGTCAGCTGGGCCCCTCTCAAGACGGATAGAGACTCACCTTGAACAGACACCTCTTTCCAAACGTTTCGGCCCCATTCCTTATTGAAAGAGCCCGGGATCGCCAGGACGAAGGTGTCCGTCTCGTTGCTCCCGTTAATGTTTTCGATCAGGTATTGAACTGCGCGCACATCCCGGTTCTCACGATCTTCGGTCAGTTTCATGGCGAGTCCTTCCCGATGTTCTCCCATTTTTGGAAGTTCGAGGGGCTCGAACATTGTGCCACGAAGGCGATCACTGAGTGGGCGCAGTTTTCGGATGATATACCAAATCAATCCTGAGAATGTGTTTCGGTAGGACGATTGGGGGTTAATTAATGGCGCAATCACGCTGAAAACGTATAGGAGTCCGCAGATACCAATAGGAACAACGGTGGTAAGACCAATTGTTCTGTTGATATTGAGGATAGCGTCGCCGAGCCCCACAAAGAAAAGGATAAGGGAAACATGGATAAGTCCCGGGACGGCTTCTGCCACCACTGGCAAGAGGTCCACACCTTCGAACAAAAATTGTCGAACGCGCGCAGTCTTCAATGGGTTACTAGATCGTTGGAAGACACCCATATAAGACCGAACCCATTGCTGAACGAGCGTTGCAAGGAGTGCAGCACATAGACTGAACACGAGGCTCATAAGCCAGCAAACGTTCACTCGGCGGTCAGAAGCCGATGGATGAAACGTAGGCTGAGGCAACGGTTGGGTAATATTGAGAGGAATCTGGGTGCCAATCGATGCAATTTGTTGCGATATCTGGGCTAGGATCTGAACGATCTGATTCTGGTAGTAGACTGCTTGGTATGCTGGGTTTACTTCCAAGTCCTGAATCTTTGGGACGACAAATGAAGTGAGAACCGCGGAGAATAAACCAGCCTTAGGCGAAAACGATGTCAATTTGGCCGATCTCTGCTTGGTAGATAATATATACATACGAATATAAGAACGCCATCCATATCGTCTTTCAAGGTTTGGATTTGCGCTTCATCACGATTCTTTGCTTCTTTTTCGTATAAAGACCAGAGAGCATTGGCGCTGTCGTCAAAATCTTTGTGCTCTTCCGAGGAATCTTCGGGGGAATGCCTTGGGGCACCATCTCCCGGTTGATTGTTCATCAATTCGTTTATTCCTCCCTCTTGGTCGGATCATTATTTGAATCTCCCACGATATAAGATACGTACCATCTTCATCGTTTTGTTCCGGTACTGAGATTATTTCCCACTCGTTCAAGTCATCTTGCAAGGCAGGTCAGTGTTTCAAGAAAAAGGAAAAGTAGAAAGATCCCAAACTCACCAAGAGGTCCTATTTCTAGGTCAATTTGGCTGATGGCCATCTCAATGAGCCTGTGGGGTTGGCACGCAAGGGGACGGCGGTCTTCCTAGCGCTAGCGCTCTTCATTACGGCAAGTCCCGTCGGGGCTAGCGGACCAAACTTCCGACACAAGCCTCCCATAAAGGTCCGCTGTCCTTCGCCTCGGTGCTCAAGTCACGACTTAGCCACAACACTGCCACATCCCGTGCCAGTGCTCTGTGGCCCGGCACATGTTGTTGGGTTGATACCGCTACCTCCGCGCACTGGCACAAGACTTGCCTTGTGGCTTTGTTTACACTGTAACAATCGAAGGACCCACAAAACAAAGAGAGCTTTATGACATTGTCTTCCAAGTCGAAATAGGCCCCTTTCGTTAAGTTAACTGCGGCAGTGGGCGTCATTTAGTTTGGAACTCAATGTTCAACCGAGCTTGAACCAGCACTCGGGGTTTTCAAACACATCGCATATTCATTGCGCGAAGATGACCACTGGCAGGTGGGGTCCTTATAGTATAAAACCATACAGTATCGAGAGTAATACCAAGAAATGCTAACGGTATCGTGCAAGTACTGATATGGTAGGTGGGTAGATAGATAGATAGATAGATAGGTGTGATTTGAAACCTGCGGCGCCAGGACAGACAGAATATGCAACAGCAGAGAAACGTGACACGAAGCAAAAAGAGGTGATGACATTCCCAGGAAATTACATTTAGCGAGTTACGGGGGGTTATTATCACCCAGCAATTATGTGTTTTGCTGACGGAATTGCCGGGACTCATGTACCAGTACACACACAGCATGCAATTATTCTGGAAGTACTACATGGGGTTCTGCACCCTGGAGTGTACAATAATGGACTCGAAAAAAAAAGAGGTTTGCTGAGGCACACAATATTGTCTGATGAAGTCAATGGCCCTCTCCATGACTAAGTCCCTCCTACGACACGTGAACAGGGCATCCTCTGTAACAAACCTTCTAATATCTCGACGGATTTGTCCTGAGAGGCGAGACTTGAAATGATGGACCGTGGCCTCATGAACGTTGCTGATCGACATATCGCGGCCAGAAAGAAGGTCTGCAATGTAGCCCATCAAATGTTCTCGGTACAAAGGGAACAGATTATGCTGCAATAAATGAAGACCGCACACGTATGTTGATGTGAATTAGACGCCCACTGCGCCTTCCTTATGGAAACCTGACCCTCCGGAAAGCCATTAGGCCTTGAACTGTCGAAAATTTGACGTCCTCAAATCAGACATTGATGCAAGTTGATCGCGCTCACCTCGATGGCAGATCAATATGTGGCTCGGTCAAGTCCGTGACTAAGCGATGTATCGTAGTCTTGAAAATTTGATCCAAAAGATACATCTTCAAGTAAACCAGACGGCGGGACATAGAGACAAATAAACCCCTTCCTCATCACGAGGGCTCCAAACTTCCACAATACCGGTGTGCATAACATCAATGCAGTCTTCATATATCTGGTCGGTGAAGCCTTGATGGGGGACCGAAGGCCACGCCAATATCCCGTGTGTGGGATGGTTGGTGTCAAAAGTAACTGAATGAGAAGGGGAGTAAGATGTTGTACTAACGGCCACACCCGACGCAGTGGAGCACGATGAGATCACGCAAATTACGACCAAATGAGACAGTACGTACTGAATAGAGGCTTGGATGATGAAGTCGTGACTGATTCCCTACGCGATCGACCACGCAAGAGGCACAGGGCCATCTGGGGTTTTCCACCCGTGTTCGAGAGAGTGAAATATTCCGTGGATCCGCAAAGATACATTTGTGCGTTGTTGTGATCACCAAATCTCGGCATCACTGTAAGCCATAGAATGGGTCTAACGTACCTTAAGTGGGACCACGAAAGCTTACATACGGGACAATCTCAACCGGCACATCCCTGGGGTTCCGATGAAATAGGGAGCGACAGGATCTCTTATGTGCGGAAGTCTTCGCTTCTTCATAAAATCGAGGGTCCCCGCCTGCGACATCGACCAGAGCCTGGGTGAAAACCAGGTCGAACTACGTGGCCACAACGGGAACTACTGTCGCCTATTCGGTTAAACAGAAAGGGTGTTAATTGGCTCGCACACCTCTATTCAGGGCAAGGATTTCTTCCATCCCGTCTCCAAGCTTTCCGTCGATGACGTCAGAAGTAGGCACACATATCCTAAGTCAGCCCTCTTCAGACGACCATCAGTGTCATCACAAATATGACGTACAGTATTCATCAGATTGCATGTAATCTCTCCGACGCTGAGCAATTTGCGCGAGTGCGATCAATAACAAAATTCCGGACAATATATCTTTGGATAGAAACTGGAATACTCATGGGCCATAAGATGGCGGTTCTGGCTAGGATCACATCCAGAGTTGATATTGACTGTTCTCGGTGCCCTGGAAGTGTTTCCCGATATTGTCTTTCCCAAAAGGGTAGTCAGCCGAATTGGAGACGTGCGAGTGCCTGGATACGCACCAACATATTCACTTTGAATATGGAATCGATAAACGATAACTTGCCAGAATGTCTCTGTTATGAAACGCCATCAATACGACCTGAGTCCCACCATACAATGGTCAGCACGCACCCTTTCCAAAGACGAGAATCGTAACTCTACTAACGATTGTAGAAATTAAAAATTATGGGGCTGTGCCTGGCACATACCTGTTTTTGTCAGAAAGTACTATCCGCACCATGGAAGGGGAATGTTGGTTGTTATCATTGTCCGCAGCTGTGTCTTTATTTGTCGCTAGAGTAGATCGAGGGTGTCGAGGGTGTTCTCGTGGTCTATTTCTAGATTCAGCGTCGGGCCCGCGCCTGGACGCAGACATAGCCCTAGCCATGAGGTTTGACGAAGGCGCAGGTAATCCTAACTGAGATAGAGGTTGCGCAGACATTGACTTTTTGATGGAAGGACATTGGTATGGTGTAGGTCCTATTGTATCCGTGTGGTTGTTTGTACTCGGATGTTTCTACATTGTGCTGGACCGGCGTATAAGCGTCACTCCCGCAACGCATTGCGATGGCGGGGACACCGGTGGCCCTTCGTTGTGAGACAAGGGGGAAGCGGGGACAGCGAGAGGTGCTGGCTGCGGCGCTCGCGCTGTATTGCGGTTCGAGGACGCATGGGCATCGGATGGCGGATGGGCTTGGGACGGCGTTTGCGTTTCAACATTGCGCTGGCCCGAATTGTGGGAAAACCTGGTGCTCTCATTCGATGATGGCAAGGGCACTTGTGTGGCCATATCGAGTTCATATGATCTTTGCACAGGTATTGACCTATCGACGGAAACGGTGTGGCATGAGGAGAACTATGGCTTACTCTATTTTGTTCCCGTGGTGGGTGCTTGGGTATTTCAATATTAGGTTGGTCTGGTGGAGGAGCGTTCGTTTCTGCAACGAGTTGGGATGGCGGGGGCACAGTGATCTCGTAGTCGTGGGATAGTGAGGAGGCAAGTACCACGTACTCCGTTGTCTTCGTTGCTGGCGCGATATCACAGTTCTATAAAGGCAAAGGTGCATCGGTGGCGAATAGCGAGGAAACTTGGACGACGATGGCGCAATCGTATCACCATTACGTCGATCCGTTTCGCGTGCACGCCATTTGTTCCTGTTCAAGGAGGGTGAAGACACTTGTATTGCCGCATTGTGTTCGAACGACGAAACAGCGGGTGCTCGAAGGGCGTCTGGAAATGCCTCATGTGTGTGTAACTGCGCTGCTGGGCATAGGAGCCGTCGAGGGTAATGGGGACGATGAAGGGATGTTAGCGGTACTATTGAAGCACCCTATGGGACAATTGGACCAAGTGAGAACGTAAGTCTGGACAGAATCTAGAGGATGATTATATGTTGGGCGAATCTGGGAACGAGAAACTTACAGAACAGAGAATGCCAACGCTTGTACATCGTCCAGTCGGTTCCGCCGCATTTATGGTGGTATCGACTTGAGACCCTGGTCCCGCCAGTTGGTGGCCGCGATATAGGAACGTAGTGTCGCAGATTGTCAGAGATATCCAGAGCATTGAATAGTGAAGTACTGTCGTACTGTCACGCCAGGGGCGCATGGGCGCTAGAACCCACACTGGGATTCTTTTCCATAAGGGTGCGTTTTCAGATATTTGTCTTTTCTGGCGGTGACTTTTGCTAGATTATCCATGCCAGTTGTTCCATCATATAGTCGTTTGGCATTTTGGTTTGTAACTGAAGAGGACCTCGTGTATCCCTCGTGGCAACCATTCATCCATCGGAGGGCACCAGTCTTGTGCCCTCAGCTGACCCGCGAGATCGCCATTGCTGCCACCACAAATTCCAGAAATCCCACTGAAATCCCCCGATGCGTTTATCCGTCCAGAACCTGGCATCTCCTCAGGTGCCATTTCCACGACTTCTCACAGAACATGACGCACTTCGAGTCGCTCCCTCAGTTCGCCCGCCCTCCTGAGCGTCGAAATCACCGCGCCAGTAACCCAGAGTCTCGCCGTCATTCCACACCGCAGACCTACAAGCCCTGTCACCTGTGTCACGGGTGCGAAGACACACACTAGACACACCCGTCGCGTTCTTCCCTCGACCCCGCGCCCCTCCCGCGCGCACAGTCCTCCCTCACTCGACTTGCGCTGCTTCTGCGTCTCCACCGTGACGCGGCCAGTTCTCTACCGCATGCACTTTCTCCCCACCACCCGAACGCAGACGCGTGAATCGCGCGTCTCGCGCCCCCCTCACCGCGCCTCGCCGCTTTGTCCTTATACCTGCCCGCGCCTGGCCCATCACTCCAGGTCCCCCTCCCCCTCCTCTCCATTCGCGCGGTTGCGTACTCGTGTTCCCAGCATTCAACACGGACTTGCTTGCCGCCGCGTTCTTGTTCCCCACGCTGTTTGCGAATATTCGCCTTTGCGCTGTTCGAGCACTTCCCCGTGGCCCGCTCACGGGGTTGTCTACCTGACGCTCTGAAGCTTCGTCGGTATGCTTTGGGGAGAATGTGAGGTACTCCTCTGTGTCTTGCTCGCCAATCTTAAGGTGATACTATTATTTTAATACCATTTGTGAACACATTCCAATCCCTATCTAATACTCTGTTTCATCAGTGAGTTCACCTTTGGTTACCTATCCGAGATTCTCGGTTCGACGACGCGCATTCGGGTTTTTCGCGTTTTACCTCAACACCATCCGAGAATGTCTCGCCGCACGGCCCCATGCACTGCGCGAAACGTCGTACGTCATCCGCAATCGCTCCCAAATGCAGCAGCTATCATCTCCCCTAACTCAGAATACTCGCCCCTTACCTGTCTACAGCAGCCCCACGACGTGGGCTCGGGCCGACCTGCGTATCCTACTGCCGGCAGACTACAAAATGCGGATGGCGCGAGAGTACGGTGCTTGATCGAGGACGAGCGCGTCACATTCCGCACGGCACGAACTACTCGATCAATTCCAACGACGCACTACAGGTCATGACGAACGATTTTTTTCGGCCGACGAGGTGCTGCGTCTTGTTCAGCTGTCTCAGCTCGTCGTGACTAGCGTTTATCATTACATTTGTGGGTTGATGACGTTGACGCGTCCAGTGCCATTGCGGCAAGGGCAAAGGATCCACACGACGAAGTACGTCCTGAAGTGGAAGGGAGGAGGGTCATCTAGTTTGGAACACAATGTTCAACCGAGCTCGAGCCAGTGCTCAGGTTTTCAAATGCATTGTATAATTGTTATGCGGAGATGACCGTGCAGTGCGTCCATATAGTATGAATTTATGAGTAATACCAATAAATGCTAAACACGTCGTCAAAATACTCGGACAGTGGGTAAATGGTTAGATGTAAGAGGTACAGGACGGGAAAGAGATCCTTGAAATCTGTGGCGCCAGGACACAGACAGACTCTAGCGAAAGTTAGTTACTGGGGGATATTATTGCCGCGTGTCTCAGCAATCATGTTTTGTTGAGGCACGCAATATTGTCTGATCAAGTCGATGGTCTTCTCCATGACTAAGTCCCTCCCACGATATGTGAACAGGGCCTCCTCTGTAACAAAGCTTCTAATATCTTGATGGATTTGCCTTCGGAGATGAGACTTGAAATGATAGTCCATGGCCTCATGAACTTTGCTGGCTGACACATCACGGCCAGAAAGAAAGAGCCCATGTAGGATGACGGTAAGGTCGACGATGTAGCCCATCATATAGTGAATGTTTTCGATACTGGGTGAAAAGATTAGGTCGACTCCGCAATAAATGAAGACTGCTCACGTATTTTGGTATGAATTAGACGCCCACCGCGCGTTGCTCGTGGAAACCTGACCCTCTGGGATACCGTTGGGTCTTGAACTGTCAGAAATTTGACATCTTCAACTTAGACATTGATATAAGTTAAGTTAACCGCGCTCACCTCGGTGCCAGACCAATGTGTGACTCAGCCAAGTCTTTGACGAGGCCATGCATTGTGGTCTTGAATCCTTGACCCAACAGATACTTCTCTCACTGAGTAAACAAGACGACAGGACATAGAGATTGACAAACCCCTTCCTCATCACGAAGGTTCCAAACTTCAACAATATCGGTGTGAACAACGTCAATACAGTCTTCAAAGATGTGATCGGTGAAGTCTTGATGGGACCGAAGGCCACGCCAATATCCTGTGTGCGGTATGGCTCATGTTAGAATTCACGTAACGGCAAGGTGAGTGACACGTTGTACTAACGGCTACATCCGACGCTGCTGGGTACTATGAGATCATGCAGTTTAAGGCCCAAGGAGATAGTACGTACTCGATAGAGGCTTGGATGATTAAGTCGTGACTGACTCTCTGTGCAATTGACCACGCAAGAGGCACGGGGGCCACCTGAGGCTTTCCAACCCGTATTCGAGAATGTGAAATGGCATTGCGCGTGTCCGCGGTGATACACTTGTGAGTGGTCGTGACTAGCTTGGCGATGAGATCACCAAATTTCGGCTTCGCTGTAAGCCATAAAATCAGTCAAGCGAACTTTCACGTGGGATATACGAAGGATTACACACTTGAGACAATTTCAACCGGCACATCCCTGGGGTTCCGATGAAACAGGGAGCGACAGGACTGTTCGTATCTCTCATGTGCGGAAGTCTTCGCTTTTTCATAAAATCGAATGTCCCCGCCTGCGATATCAATCAGAGCCTGGGTGATAACCAGGTCGAACTTCGTGGCCACAACGACAACGGGGACTACTGTCGCCTGTTTCATTAAATGGAAAGGATACTTATTGGCACGCTTACCTCCATTCAGGGCGAGAATTTCTTCCACTCCATCTCCAAGCCTTCTGTCGATGACGTCAAAAGTAGGCACACATACCCTAAGTTAGCCTTCTTCAGACGATCATCACTTCCATCACAAATACGACGTATTCACCAGATTGCATGTAATCTCTCCGACGCTGGGCAATTTGCGCGAGTGCGATCAGTAACAAAATCCCGGACAATCTCTATATCTTGGATAGCTCCGGATTCGAAACTGGAATGCTCGTGGACAATAAGATGGCGGTTCTGGCTAGGGGTACAGCCAGACCTGATATCGACTGTTCTGAGTGCCCCGGGGGTGTTTCCCGATGTTGTCTTTCCCAAAAGGGATAGTAAGCCGGTTTGGGGAGACAGGTGAATGCCTGTGTACGCACCGACATATTCACTTTGAATATGGAATCGATAAGCGATGACTTGCCAGAGTGTCTCTGTTATAGGACAGGATAAATACGACCTGGAACTCGCCTCACAACGGCCGGCACGTACCTTTCCAACGACGAGAATTCTAAATCTGTAAATGATTGTATTAAGCAAAGGTGATGAGACACCATCTAGTGCATACCTGCTGCTGCCAGATACTAGTACTGCCTGCACGATAGAAGGGAACCGTGGATTCCCGTCATCGTCTGCGACTGGCGCCGTATTTGCCCTTCGAGTGGATCGAGGGTGTTCTCGTGGCCTACTTCTAGATTCAGCTTCGGGCCCGGGCCCGGACCCGGACGCAGACATAGCCCTAGTAAGGGGGTGTGATGAAATTGCAGGTAATCCCGACCGAGATAGAGGTTGCGCGGACGTTGACTTTTTGATGGAAGGAGATTGGCATGCAGAAGGCGCAGGTCTTGTCCCGTTGTGTTCATGTGGTTGATACTTGGGTATTTCTATCTTGTGATGGGCCGGGGGATAAGCAGTCCTAACCGCAATGTGTCGGGACGGCGAGGACACCAGTGTCCCTTCGTTGTGGGATGAGGGGGAAACGGGGAGGGCGAGCGGTGGTGGCTCCGGTATTCGTGCCGTAACGCGGTTCCGTGAGGGCAAGGACGCATGGGCATCAGGAAGCGGGTGGGCTTGGGATGGCGTTTGTTCCGTTGTTTCAATATCGCGCGGGGCCAAATCATGAGCAGGCCCGCTGCTCCCATTCGAGGAAAGCAAAGGCGCTTGCATTACCGTATCGGGTTCAGATGACGAGACCGTGGGTGGTGTCCCGTGTGGGGGATCGGAAGGCGGAGTTGTCGAGGGCGATGAGGATGGGGATGAAGAAGGGCCCTCGAGGGTACTCGTGCAACAACCCATGGGATAATGGGACAGGTAAAGACAAAGGTTGGATAGAACCTAGAGGATGATTATATGTTATATGTTATTAGCGAAAACGGGAACGTGAATCATACAAAACACGAGGATGCCATGATGTTCGTCGTCCGCTGTTGATTATGTCGCGCTAGCCACAGCTACGGCTGCATCGGACTGGAGAGCCCAAGCCTGCTAGTGGTGGCCGCCATATGGGAAGGTATTTTATCGTTTGTATGAGATTCCCGTGCATGGTGTGTGATGATGATGATGATGCAATGATTGATGACATGAAGAAATCATGTTCCGCCACCGACGCGCAGCTGCGATGTTCCACGCGCTGTCGTCGTGTTGCGTGTTGAATCACGAGTACGAGGACCCATGACACCTCAGGGCGCTTAGCTTTCAAAACAAATGGGTGTTCCTCGAGATTTTCTTCGGAACCTTGGCCTTTGTTCGACGATAGCTGCTGGTGCTGCCGGTGCTGCATGGGGCGTATTGTATCCCTGCCAGTTGTGCGTTTTGCGTTGGGGATTGGGTGTTTATATTGTTGAATTTAAAATCGGACCAATCTGTGGGGAATGGCGCAATCACAGGAATCGATCGCGCTCAATGGTATTCCGTAAAAATGCAGGGATCACACAGGACTCATTCACAAGGACCTTGGCCACGACGTTGTCCTCAAGCCCGAAACCTCATTTTCCTTCTTCCTCTTATGTTCTTTCCGACTTCCTTCCGGCTGTGTACAATGCAATCAAATATCACATAATGAAAAAGAAAAATAGTTAAAAATATTAAATTTACACCGGTGTATATGCATTATTTAGGAGGGGGGAGACACTTTACCTTTACAGTACTGTGCCTGTACAGTGCCACGGGGTGAGAGATGGGCATCAGCCACCGCGGTTTCTATGCCCTCTTCTAGGTACGCGACCCACGTGATCGAAGCAACGCATCCAACGCGGTGTCGTGTTGTTAGGTGGCAATGTTATGATCAGAAAAGGAAGAGCGTACGACATCATGGTTGCAGACCGTCCATATCCCACTCACGACCTCAGAGGGTGTGAAGCGAACAACCATGACGAAGACGCACCCATCCCACGACACTGCACAGGATCCGGAATCGTTAACGCTGCCGTCCGCTTCATAGCCTGACCCACGGGTAGGTCTCCTTTGGTCGTGCATGTAGTGAACCGCCTATTATGCGGCGGGGAACCAAATGCAAAAGGGGCTTATGACAATGTACCGCAGATACTTAACGTTCAACGCGAGGATGCGGTCCTACGACTATCGCTTGTCTGTATCGAAACACGTCAGACCTGGGTATAGTGGCATCCATGGGATATAGCCGCGGACCCAACGCAATTGCACAGGGCTATTTTCAGAAAGCCATTTGTGCCTTTCCATGCATACCGCAGACTACGAGCAGCCAGATAGAAAGTATTGCCGAGAGTCACCAGCCTACGAGGGGTGTGCAATCCACAAGGTTTGGATCGGGCATTCGTCTGGGTTGGCTTCCTCACCAAGGTCGTTACCAGTGGTCAAGGGGATGATCGAAACCGGCCGGAGTCTACATTGGTCGATCAGATTCAAGGAAAGGGCACTGCAGGAAGAGATGAGAACTCACAAAGGGAAAGTAACTTGTGCATCATACGCATTCGCCTCACGAATACGCCTCGTGTCTCAATGCGAATGGCAGAACGACAACGACCTAGTGTCACCGACCAAGTTAACACGAGAAGGCTGGGTAGGATCGAAGGCTCAGACATCGTAGTGCCTCCCGGGCGGATTTAATCAATAATCATGGATACCTGCGCAGACAACGCCATTAAAATGAGAAAGAAATACACAAGGTGCGTGATGACCCACAAATACGCGACTCCAGGTAGCGAAATACGACCTCGCGGAGACCGCTCGGTTGGATGACAGATTGAACCACAATATGAGACGCGCACGAGACTACAGTAGTCTCAGCTGTCATTTCCGAACTGTCATTATACTATTTATTCTCCGGAACCTACTGGGGTTAGTGCTATCAGTAGCGAGACAAGGAACGTAATGAGATGAAAGGTCCTGACAAGACCCTGAATGTCGGTTGAGGAGACAAACTTGAAACCGTGGGTAGAGCATCCAACTCTGCCCAAGGAGGACATGATGGTGCGTGGAAAAGCAGCGGGAATTGTTGCTGCGATGTATCACCTTACCATCTGAGGTCTAGCGCACGCTGATGTATATCTAGTAACCGAACCCCGATCCTATGCCTCCGGACGTACCAAACGCCTTTTCACTCTTGTAATGTATATTTGAACCCCTCTGACCCATCGAGGTTTCCCTTTTTTTGGATCTGCCATCCAGTTACTGTAGTGAAAAGTTACTCACCAACTCTGAGCCTCAGCGTGACTGCTTGAAAGGAAAGACGCGCTCGTGCTCCAACAAGTGGCGCGGCGCGCAGCCCATTGAGTTTGAAAGGCACTGCCAGGCCGCCAGCCCTGAGAACACTCCCACTCCCACAACCCCGATCAACCCTACACATGAGGCTGTGTGGGAGGAATACACTCACGCAGTTGGGCTCAATCAGCACGCGTGCATGTCGGACACATGTGCACATTCAAAAGTTTTTTTTTTCCTAGCCCCTTTCTTGCCTTCATTTTTACCTCGGAGCAGCATATGTACGCCATCCTACGACGACGAGGCAACGCGTGTGTTTGGTTCGGAACAAACGTTCCACTTTCCCCTGGCTCTGCGTGGATCCTGCAACGTGATCGAAATAATATCACAGTCTAGAGAGAAAGGTAAGGGCGATCAATGCCTGCATGTTACCTCGCTGTGGTCAACGGGTTACGATACACACAAGTGACCTATGTGACCTAAGGTAAGTCTAGTTACAAGCAATCCCGTTGAGAGGGCAGGAGCATTGCTTATTCGTTGACAATAGCCAGGCCGTTTTCTATGTGTCGGATCAGTGGGATGTCTTTTACATTCAGTCAAAGCTTGCGATTGTAGAAGCGTTCGACCAGGCCGTCCAGACCACCTCAAGGAGCCCCCACAGTTTCATAGAATTGCGTCAGATGTCATAGAGAGTACACAGTCACGGGGCAGGCCGAGAATGTTGCTATCGCCAATCTCTACGCAGCGGCAACGAGTCGGTCTGAAGGTGGTGAGGATGTAATCAAAGTTCCGGGTTAGTGGACGCTCAGAGGAGATGAGGGGGTTCTGTCATCCAACCGGTATGTGGAAAGCTCTAATCGAGAGACGTCACATTTTGCTCACTGCTGAGTTACTAGGTCCACGTCCAAGCAACGCTATGGAACACTTTCGCGACTACAGCTCCGGCGTGGTCAAGCGAAGTGATCAATCCTAGGAAGGACCTGACCATAAGGAGAAAGTTGGTGGAACTGCTTCGCCCCCGGGACAAGTGATACGCCTCTGAGACGTCGCACCGCTTCAAGGCTATTCTTGGTACTCCTTGAGGTTTTTCGCCGTACCTCTTGATACGCCTGTGATGCCTTAATGCATCTCCATGTTACTCCGTTCCTAGTATCGAGGTGTTTTCGGTCATGATCTATCCCTATCACGGTTTCGTGAGAGGCGCCCAATATGGTAAGTTCCGTCGGCGCTGAGTTCTCGCTCATCGCTCAGTATATATCGAGCATGGATCGTGGGTCCATGTTTAGTCGTATAAGTATCGTCAGTTCAGCGACAGCGGCTCCATTAGCTGTGTCCTGAGGGGACTGCTGCGTGATCCACCCCATAGCCACCATCAACCCCGGGTGCTCTGCACTCTATTGGTGACAGGAGTCTCTCAGAAAGACAAGTTAAAGCTGTCGAAGAAGACACGTCAGGTGTTCGTATGTAATGTATTCATCACGTATATTGCTTGGATATTGTGCGTACAGGACATTGATTGTGAGGCAGGTTTGGTGCACGGTAAATCATAAGAATCATAAGGGAGCTATACATTATCGTTCACATAGATGTTATCTCGTCAAGAGGTAACATGGCAGAGGTAAGCGCTAAATAGCAGATGCAACAGATGCGTGAAAGTAAATTAGATGAGGTAGAAAAGGAAGGTGGGACTGGGGGCTGGGGAAGCTGATGTCAGATAGATTGTGTGGTGTGGGGGTGGGACTTGCCTCAAGCGTATTAGCTCCTTCCAGGGACCCAAGTAAATCATTCAACAGTGACCGTTGCTGGGAGGCAGAACGCAGAATTGGGTGATCAAGTCGATGATTCTTTCCATGACTAGATCATGACCGTAATACGTGAACGCGGAAGTCACTCCAACAAAGTTCTGAATCTCGGCGTGGATTCTTGTCTTGCGACCAGAATTGACAAGGTCTTTGATTGCCGACTGAAGACCGCCAGGTGACATATCCCCGGTTGATTCGAAGACGCCGGAGAGGACAACGGTGAGGTCTATGATGTAGCCCATCACACAGCAAATGTTCTCCTTGCTGGAACAAACGTTTCATGAGCATATAAGTAATGGAAGAAGAGCGTGCCCACCTGTTCTGATATGGCTCCTCCAGCCACGACCGGGAGGATGTGGCGATTCCGGCCCCAGGTGTGCCGTTTGGTCTCGTTCTGTTAGGGAAGACTTGTTAAATGTTCGTCCCAGGTCTACGAACGTGTTTTGTTGTGCTCACCTCGATAAGGTGTCGACGGGGGGGCGACTCAAGTCTTGGAGAAGGTCAGAGATCTCATCTCTGAAGGCTTTGCTCGACAAGTACTGGTTTCCTTGAGCGAACAAAACAGCCAGGACAGAGAGAAAAGACACACCTTGTCCATATCGGGGAAGTCCCAAATGCCAACAATATCGCCGTGAATAACCTCGATACAGTTCTCCAAGGTGTATCCAGCGAAGTCGTCGGTAACCCATAGGTCTCGCCAGTATCCTTCCGTAGCGAGAGAGCTTGTTGGATGGAACTTAATTATAGATGGAGACATATTTCACTCACTGCTTCGCCCAACCCTATCGAACGGTATAAGAAACACGGCCCAACAATAGAAACGAGGTTACGTACTCAATGGTAGCTTGAATGATGACATCACGACTCGCTCTCTGCGATAATGACCACGCAAGTAGCACGGGCGACATCGGGTATTGCTTTTGGGATCTGGGCGGTACAGGGGTGTTGCGTGAATGAGTAGTCATGACCCGATTCATTTTCACGACCAAGTTGCCGATGAGATAGCCGAACTTTGAATCCGCTGGGGGCAGACAACGGTGTAAGACACCTGTTCTAGGTAGCACGTGTGAAAGCATAACGTACTAGAAACTATCTCAAATGAAACATCCGCTGGGTTCCTACGAAGAAAGATGCGACAGCGTTCTTCGGACATTCTGTGTGCGGTAGCACTCGCACTTTCGTGGCTTTGAGAATCGGCACCAGCGATATCAGATAGAACTTTGGAGACAACCAGGTCAAACTTCGTAAAGACAACGACGACAGGTACTAACGATGGTCTGTTCAGTTCGATTTCAAAGTATTCTTTGAGCGTACTCACCGCCTAGCCCCAGAATCTCCCCTCCCTCGCCAAATACTCCATCAATAAAGTCGGATTCGGACATTGAGACGCATATCCTAAGTTCGTCCTCATCAGTCGTACAGCTCACGACCACAGACACTGCGTCGTTACCAGATGGCGTGTAACCTTTGAGATGAGGGGAGGTTCGGGTGGCTACGGGTCTCGATGAAGTCTCTGATGGACTGCAAGTGTTGCAGCCCAAGTCCGGAATATTCATGAACGGTAAGGTGACGGCTGTCGCGTCGACGAAACCCGGCGTTCGCAGCAATATCCTCAGATACATTCCCTGGTGCAACCTTTCAAGGGTTTGCAAGGGACAGTCAATCCGGTGGGGTAGGAATCTAGAGATGACTGGGTACAAACCGTCATGTCCACTTTAAATACCGCATTTATGAGCGAGGTCTTGCCGGAGTCTCTCTGCGATAAGCCCGCGTCAACTTTGCCTGGGACTTCTCAAACAGATATTACATACCTCTCCCAAAACGAGAATGTTAAGTCTGTGGACGGTCGAATTAGTTATTACAATGGGATAATGTCCGATCGCATACCTGAAGTCCTCAGGAAGTATGCTCTGTAGAGTGGATTCCAAGGTTTGTCGGTCATCACTGCTGTTGGCAGGTACTTGTATTGTCCACGGGGTCGGCCGGAGGTCGTCTTGAGACGGCACAGGTTCAACATTGGGTCTGGGTTGCCGTCTACCGTCAAGTGAGGATGTCGAGGCCACCCTAGTGATCCGGTGAGGCGAGGGCGAGGGGGACCCCTGGTGAGCCTGTGCACCCACCGACCTGGATCTAGTGTGTCCAGACGGTCCTCTTCCTTTGGACCAGTATTGGTGTGGAGGAATGAGGCCCGGTGAAGGTTGCGGGCGGGAGAGGCTCGTGGGCACAACGCCTATAAGTGGTGAAGGCGTGCGCGCCGTCTCTTCGCGGTGCGGGTCCTGGAGTCGCGCGCGAGGGAGGCTTGCCCCGCCGGGTTGAGACGATATAGTCGCGATTAGGTGGGCCCGCTTCCTTCTACGACATCGGAACAGAGAGATATTGGAAGGAGGGATATGTTTTTGCTGAGGGGGGTGGAGGGTCATCGACATCGGCGAGCCATCTGGGGCCGTCAAATAGGACGGGGTTGGAGTAAAGGAATTGAGGCCGCTATAATTGATCCCCATGGGTGGGCACAAAGGTTTGGTTGTGATTCATTGCTGGATGGGTGTTGGGAGATAAATAGGTTTGTGGAATGCGTCATGCAGACCACTTACGTCACTCCAACCAGACTCCGGAACTTCGTGTACGCTGTATCCAGGGCCCTGAACTTGTAGGCTTGTTGGATGGCTGGTGGCTAACCCTATATTGGACTGGCCGCAGTGTCATGCCCCGACAGGGTCATGCACGTTGCTTGTGCATAGTGGGCATCGGTCAGCAGCTCGCAGAAACTTGGCTCGGTTCGGAACTCAACGGGAAGGAGACTGAGGCATGGGCCAAAGAGATGGCTGTGGACTGTGAGGGTGAAATTGGAATAGCTCAAGGTCGGTGCGTGGCCCGCAGCATACATGGCACGAGTCAAACCTTCTTTGGTCTGATTATCAATATATCATCAGCCCTCATCACAGGTTTTCTTCCTCCGGAGTAGAGAAAAAGTAGGGCAATCCACCCTAACCGCACCCCTACTTACCTTCGGCTGGATAAAGAATCCGATTTTTTTTTCCCCGGTTTATTTGGGTCCGGGTCTGAGCTGGAAGGCGATGATCCACTGCTAGTGCCCCGTGATCCTAGCATCGTGTCGATCGTTTGATTGTTGGGCGTTCATATCAACTGACCGAGAGCCACAGCGCGACTCCATCGTGGCCACTCGGACGATCGCGCTCAGGAAAAAGAAAGAAGTTGCAGTGATGGTTTCTGCCATACGTTTCGATGGTTTTACGTTGCGGAATGATTGCGCCCTCTGTGAAAACTTTGAAGTCAAAACCTCTCTACCCGGCTTCATCAAAGAGTGGATTGGATATTGCATCCAAGTTTGCCTTATGGACTCATGCTTTGCGCGATATAAGAATGCTATCATTATGACCAACAAATTTGCAGGGCTACAGAGCAAGGATGTCTTCGTAACGGAACATCCCATAGAGTCCGGAGATGACCGGTTTTAGGTACAGGAAAATAAATAAAAAATCACAAACACTACACGAGTTCAAAGCGAGGATGAAGATGCGATGATGCATACAATATAAATATACGTGGCGTCAAATTGTGCGTTTTGGGTACAAGGGTTGGGTTTGGACCGGTTCTCTGATGAAAAACGATGAGGTAGATTTGCAATTTGCCCAAGTGTCCGAATGGGAAGCTTGTATGTCATGTACCATGCCCAATTGGATGAGACATAGCATATTCACAGCTTTAGTGTGTGTTCCATATCCTACGGACAATGTCGTCAGCGGGTGCACAGCAACCACCTATAATGCAAACGCACCAATCTCACGAGACTGCTCAGTTTTGGTTCCTGAAAGTTGTCGAGCTCCCCATCAAATCCCTCTCCTTGACCACGATGAGCCTTCCTCCTTTGGTCCCATGTGTATTCATGCAGCGCAAGAGCATTATCGTGCAGTTGGAAGCTAAAGGAAGAGATAGACATGTGACGCATCAAGAGATCGTGAGTGGCAAAAGTCAGGGTACGGCATTCACAACGTACTTGATGTGGGACATCAGGGTTCCGTATGATGGGTACTTGCTGTTCTCTGATGGGACGCGTCAGGTAACATACGGTGGCACTCCAAGATATACACTAACTCAGGTAGTTGCACAAGACGGTGGTTAGCGAGCCTCTTGGGCCTTCCCATGCGCGTTGCAAGTCCGAGCACGCCGAAAGCGATATCTACAGGCGAGCATGAGGTTACTATGTCCCTGCGGAGCGCACCCAATACTCACAACGTTCGCAGATTGACCATCACTGTACTCGCACCAGCCATCGCACATAAAGGTAGCCTCTGGGGAATCGTACCGTGGCTGAGATCCGAATGATGTGCGCTCTAGCACTCGTCCCCGTCGACTCTCTCGTGACTTCCTTGAAGGAGAGAGTTCACTTTGGTCGACAGAACGGCGTCCGCCAACCTGGGTAATGATTTGTGGGAGTTCATTTGACGGCTCGTCGGGGAACCACCGTCCCTCAAATTGACTTTCAATTGATCGGGGCATGAACGTCGAGTTTGCAAAGTCCGTAGCCTGATGGCGCACTACGCGGATATCAGCGTACGAAAGAGGTAAGTGATGGAGAGACGAACCGTTGGCATTCTGCAGGGACATCGATCGACGCGCGCCTTTGGATTGCCACGGTACGTAGACATTATTGCAATGGTAATGAGGAAGGTCAAGAAGGGTTCCGCTATGGCAGGTGTCAAGAATAGCCTGAAAAAGACATCATGACGAAGTCTGAAAAAGGACGTAAAATGAAGAACTACGTACTAGGAGGGAGCACCCAGCCGGGAGGGGATTAAATATCTCTCTGAGCTCCTGAAACCTTGTTAGTGGACACGCGCCGTCGAGATGAAGAAGTGTGCAAGCTAACATTATCGATGATGGGCTGCTCGTCACTTGCGATAAGCACTGTACGAGTAAGGATCAGACACGGATCTCTCAAGGAAAAAGAGAGCGCACTTTCATCCAGTCCATCTTCCTCTCCCTTGTCACTTTTGGCATCCTGTTGATCGGAATGTCCGGAGACTGGGGTTCTGGGTTAGGTGGTAAAACAATTTGGGGGGACCGCGACGTACAAAGGAAGGTCAACCTGTCACCTAATGCTGCACCAGCAACTAGCGCGTTCAGCTCACGAATCTGTGCTGTGTCTCAATGCGGGCCGCGGAGTGGTGATGACCTGATATCACGAACCATGTTGACACGAGTCGGCTGGTAGCGTGCTGGGAGTTCGGGTTGATCCTTGAGCACAACGATATCTTCTGGGCGATAGCCATAGGTGGCTGCGAGAGTAATTGTCGTTGAAGGGGAAATTTCGATGAGGTGTGTGATTACGCACTGGTAAGTAGATCCCGGTAGCGATCCACATCGCTATGAGGGCCATCCAATGGCGTCCATTTATTGTGCGGGCCAGTATATGTGATGCCAATGAGTAGAGCCCGTCGCTTCAACGATGCAACCCCTTGTCTGTCGCCTTGATTTTGTATAGGTAGGGGATGAGTGCTTGCGTTGACGCTAGTGCCATTAGATGTGCCAGTGTTGCTGCGATGGCAATTGTCACCATCATTTCCAAGCGAGATATGAATGTTTCCCTTGGCAGCGGGTATGTTGTTGGTCTTGCGGAGAGGGGGAGTGAGATCTTCAGCTTGTGGGGAATACGTGCTTGCCGCACTGTCAGATGCGCTAGGCTCGCGTTGACGACTTGAGGTGCTGAGACAAGAGCCCATGACAGACGCAGGTCGTTAACTGGGACGTTCAACGCTGTGTAACGGTTCGAGGGAAATATGAACCTCACCGTCCACACCACATTTATTTTAATAGCCGGCATACGCATGTGCCGACAGCGCCCTTTGGACCCTTTGCCAGCACCCAATTTGACAACAAGCAAATCTCCGCCCGTGCGCTCTAGTGGTACCTTCCGGGGTCCCCCTTCCAGACGTTTGAATGGAAGCGAGGGATATGGGGTGGCCCTCTGAGACCGCATACACTTTGAGTCTTTGACTGGGTCTGGGCTCGCTTACCGGCGGGCGCTCACCCCGGTGGAGACCAACAATCGCGAGCGCGGGAATTCACTCGCCGGTGCGCTCAATGTTCGCGCGTCTTTCCCTGCGGGGTGTGAGGCCGGAGACGATAGCGCCGGATGGTGAAAAGCTCATACGCATGGCACATCATGCCCCTGCCCCTTCCTCCCCCTTGAACCTTTGATCAATTCCTGGACACATGCACATCGCGTGGATACTGCTCCCATGCGGACGGACAATGTATCCCGCGGCCAGGCCAGACCTTGAATGCGAAATAAGCTATCTGTGGCCGGACGATGGCGTGAAGACGGGTGGAGCGCAGGCGACGATGGGTACACGTGGTGGGCCACTGTGT